>Ga0272441_10002089_pt1 | contig 41319 bp, 29 predicted proteins | sample SSMProp6N_FD_193582 | JGI IMG/M metagenome (GOLD analysis project Ga0272441, IMG submission 193582) | Marine sediment archaeal communities from Little Sippewissett salt marsh, Falmouth, MA, United States - SSM-Prop-6N | ecosystem: Environmental > Aquatic > Marine > Wetlands > Sediment ...
GCGCTGCTGCTGACACTGGCGCTGATCGAGTTCGCGTTCGGCATCACTTTCAGCACGCATCCGCTCTATGAGCCGATCCATCGTGCCGCCTACGGCGGCGATCTGGCGACGGTGCGGGCCGAGATCGAAGGCGGCGTGGACATCGATCGGCGCGTGCCGGCGGGAAGCGAACCGTACGGCGCCACGCCGCTGTGGCTGGCGGCGGCCGGCGGGCGCAGGGAGACGGTGTGGTGGCTTCTCCAGGCCGGCGGCGACATCACGCCTCGCAACGCCGCGTTCGGGACCGCCCTGGACGTGGCGGCCCTGCGAGGCGCAGCGGAAGTCGTGCGGCTGCTGATCGAAGCCGGCTGCGATGTGCAGGCGCCGGACGTGCTGGGCACGACGCCCCTCCACCGGGCCGCCGAAGGCGGCAGTGCGGTCGTCGCGGCTCTGCTGCTGGAGCACGGGGCGGATGTGAACGCCGCGACCCTCATCGGCGCCACGCCCCTGCACATCGCCGCCACGGAGGGTCACACGGAGGTCGCCGAGACCCTGCTCGCCACCGGGGCGCGGACCGATGCACACAACGAGAACAATCGGACGCCGCTGGCCTGCGCGGTGCGCATGATGCGCATCGACACCGTTCAGATGCTGCTGCAGAGAGGGGTAGCCACCGACGAACGAGCGATGACTGATGCGGTCGATGGCGGGAACGTTTATGTCGTGGATCTTCTCGCCCGGCACGGGGCCGATCTTGCCGCTCCCTTGCGCAACGGCGAGACGCTGCTGTTCCACGCCTCCCGGCGGCCCGGCGCGCGCGGCGTGTGGGAACTGCTCCTGGCCCATGGTGTGGATGTGAATGCCCAATCGCGCGGCCGGACGGTGCTCATGATCGCCGCCCGGTGGGGATCCGATGAGTTCGTAGAGTTCCTGCTGGAAAACGGGGCGGATCCGACGCTCGAAGATGAGGGCGGGCGCACGGCGCTGGACTACGCGCGCGACGAGCGGCGCCGGATCATTCAGCGCGCCATCGAAGAACGCGAAGACGCAAGCGAGAATCCCGGAAGCGTGCCATGAACCAGCGGCGTTCAAGGAGGTCTGAACGAGCCCGCTCGTCCTCGAGCCGGGCTGCCTCCGGAAGACACTTGCTTGCTTCGCGCCAACGAGAGTGCACGTCGGTATCGAAAGCAGCCGGGGCTGAGGACAGCCCGGCTCGCCGGAAACGGCCTGGCTTGCGGCACTTGGTGACTCCGTCTCTCCGTGTCTGCCCGCCCTTCGCCCCGCCCCGGCCGGGCGTCTAGTATCATGTCCCCTTTATCCTGCAATCCGAGCGAGACGCCATGCCCAGCCCGACGACTGAACCGACCACGGCCCTGGAGAAACTCGATCGCTGCGGCGACCTCGCCCACCGGCCCCGCGTGCTGCTGGGGAAGATGGGCCTGGACGGCCACGATCGAGGGGTGAAGCTCATCAGCCGCGCCCTGCGCGACAGCGGCGTGCACGTCATCTACTCCGGCCTCTGGCAGACCCCTCGCAGCCTGGCCATCAGCGCCCGCGATGAGGATGCCGACTGCATCGCCTGCTCGATGATGAGCAACTCGCACCTCGTGCTCGTGCCGCGGCTGATCGATGAGTGCGCCAACGTCGGGCGGCCGGACATGATCGTTCACCTGGGCGGGATCATCCCCCAGGAGGACGTGCAGGCGATGCTGGATGCCGGCGTGCATCGACTCTTCCACACGGGCACGACCATGCAGGCGATCGTCGAGGCCGTGCGCGAGGCGACGCAGCCTTACGGGCCGCTGCAGAGCGAGCATCCCACGGCGAAGCTCGCCCGGCACATCAGCTTCGCCCACGCGGGCCAGAGCCCGGACGGCGCGCCGATGAAGCGGCCGGCGAAGGTGATCGGCCTCACCGGCTCGCCCGGCGCGGGCAAGAGCACGCTCGTCGCCGCCCTGGCCTCCGAGACCGTGCGCCGCGGGCGCAGGCTGGCCGTCATCGCCTTCGATCCGCTCAGCCCGATCACCAGCGGCGCCCTGCTGGGCGATCGCCTGCGCGTGGACTTCAACAACATCGATGAGAACGTGTTCTACCGCTCGCTGGCGATCGAGGGCGAGAATTACGAGACATTGCCGGACGTGATCAGCCTCATCGGCGGGGCGGGTTTCGAGCAGGTGATCATCGAGACGGTGGGAGCGGGCCAGAACGACGTGCAGATCCGCAACTTCGTGGACAACACGGCGGTGGTGGTCGTGCCCGGCATGGGCGATGCGGTCCAGATCGACAAGGCGGGGATTCTCGAGATCGCCGACGAGTTTATCGTCAACAAGGCCGACTTCGCCGGCGAGGGCGAGCTCGTGGGTCGCCTGGGTGAGATTTCCGCCGGCCGGCGGATCTACGAGACGATCGCCACCCAGGGCCGGGGCATCACCGAGCTGTACGAGGGCCTGCTGGGGGAGTAGTGTTCGTCGCTTCACCCCCGCCCGCACGGCTTGCCGCTTCGCGCCCGCCTTCATTCAGCACCGGCGATCATCGTCGCCGAACCACGGCCGGCGCTTGCCCGGCAGGTGAGGCGCGCCTTTGCTTGGCCGGGGCCGGTCGACGATGCGTTCGTCGGCCGTCCGGCTCCGATGTCCAAAGCCAAGAGATGGTGCCGCCATGAACTGGGAAGTCGTGATCACCTGCCTGCTCATCATTCTCGCCCGGATGGCCGACGTATCGCTGGGCACGCTGCGGACCGTGTTCATCGTGGGCGGCCATCGGTTCGTGGCCTGGATGATCGGCTTTGTCGAGATCCTGATCTGGGTGGTGGTGGTGTCCCGGGTCATTGCCAACCTCGACAACTTCTACTACGCCCTGGCCTACGCCTTCGGCTTCGCCATGGGCACCTACATCGGCATGACCATTGAGCGGCACCTGGCCATCGGCGAGCAGGTGGTGCGCATCTTCAGCCGGCAGGGCGAGAAGCTCGCCACGGTCTTCCGCGCGGCGGGGTTCGGGGTGACGGTGTTCGACGGGCGGGGCAAGGACGGCCCGATCCAGCTCCTCTTCATCGAGCTTCCCCGCCGCAAGGTCCCCCGCCTCGAGACTTGGCTCGAGGATCTCGATCCGGGCTGCTACTACATCGTCGACGATGTCCGCTACGCCGGCGTGCTCCGCCCAACGATGCAACAGACCACCGGCTGGCGGGCGGTGCTGAAGAAGAAGTGACCGTTCGTGACTTGGACGGGGTAGCGCGGGGCCAGATCCCGCGACCCGGGCCCCCTTGAAGCCGCAACCCGGAGCGGCGGAGCCCATTCCAGACAGATAGCCGGCCAATTCGCCCGTAAGGAATGGGCGGCGACGTTATCCTCCGGTATTCCCCGGACCGTTCCGTACCTCCGGGCAGGTTGGGAGTGGACCCATGAAGCGTCAGTTGATCCTTGCTGCATTGTCCGCGTTCGCCGCACTGGCCTCCTCCGCCGGCGCCGCGGAGATCGGCTATTACAGTCAGCCGGCCCTTCACGGCGATCGGATCGTCTTCGTCAGCGAAGGCGACCTGTGGACGGCGACGATCCCGCAGGCCGACAGCGGCCAACCCATCATCGCCTATCGCCTCACCGCCAGCGACGGGAGCGAATCGCATCCGCGCATCAGCCCGGACGGGCGGTGGATCGCCTTCGCCGGCCAGTACGACGGCAACACCGATGTCTATCTCATGCCGTCCGACGGCGGGGAGCCCAGGCGCCTGACCTTCCACGGGGGCGAGGACATCCCCCTGGAGTGGATGCCGGACGGCCGGAGCGTCCTCTTCCGCTCGGGCCGCGTCCACCCGTTCGGGCGGCCGGAGCTGTGGCGCATTTCCGTCCTTGGCGGCATGCCCCAGCGCTATGCCTTCGGGGAATGCTCGATGATCAGCCTCAGCGCCGCCGGCCGGCGCTTCGCCTTCACCCGCTGGTCCAACGAGCACTGGACGTGGAAGCGTTACCGGGGCGGGACGGCGCCGGAGATCTGGGTGGGCGATTTCGCCGCCGACTCCTTCGCCCCGCTCACCGATGAGAAGGCCAGCGACCTGTTCCCCATGTGGCTGCTGGGGCGCGTCTTCTTCCTCTCCGACCGCACCAACACGTTCAACATCTTCTCCGATGAACCGGAGGGCGGTGATCTGAAGCAGCACACCTTCTTCGCTTCCGATCCGGCCGACCCGACGGCGATCGAGGGCTACGACATTCGCTGGCCCGGCGGCGAGGCCGGGCTCCGCGGCGGGCGGATCATCTTCTGCCAGGGAGGCGCCCTGGCCCTCTTCGACGCGCGCGATGACACCGTCCGGCGGCTGGACGTGCGCCTCGCCAGTGATCGCATCGCCGCCCGGCAGCGCTTCGCCGAGCTGGGCGAGACCCTCTCGGAGATCGCCCTGGCCCCGGACGGGAAGACGGTGCTGATCGGCACGCGGGGCGAGCTGCTGGCCGTCGATGTGAAATCAGAAGTCCCCCGTCAACTGACGCGCACCAGCGGCGCGCGGGAATGGGGCGCGACCTGGCTTGACGAGGACCGCATCGCGCTGATTACGGACGCCGGCGGCGAGCAGCAGATCGCCATCATGCCCGCCGACGGCTCGGAGATGCCCTCGCTCGTCACGGACGACCGGGAAGCGTGGCTCTTTCCGCCGGTCACTTCGCCCGACGGCAAGCACATCGCCTTCGCCGACAAGACCATGCGCCTGCACGTGCTGGATCTGCAGACGTTGCAGCACCGGCAGGTTGACCAGGCCGAGGCCGGGGAGATCACCGACTATCGCTTCTCGCCCGACAGCAGGTGGCTGGCCTACGCCAGGCCGATGCCCAACGGCCTGGCGAGCATCAGCCTCTACTCCCTCCGCGCGCAGACCACCTTCGCCGTAAGCGACGGGATGTACCTGGACCGCGAGCCGCGCTGGGACCCGGCGGGCAAGTACCTCTACTTCCTTTCCGAGCGGCAGTTCAACCCGATCCTGGGTCGCTTCGACCTCGACCACGTGTATGTGAACTCGACGCAGATCTATGCCCTGCCGCTGACGGCGGACACGCCGCCGCCCCTGCTCGAGGCGGCGCGGGCGGTCGACTTCGATCTCGAGGCCTGGGCCAAGCCCGCCGGCGGGGAAGACAAGTCGCCCGACGCCGACGAAGAGCAGGAGGCCGAGGAGGCCATCGCGGCCGGAGACGAGCCGCCCGCCGAGGAAGATCAGCCCGCCCGGGAGCAGGAGCCGGCGCCCCTGCGCATCGATACCGACGGCCTGGCCGAGCGGCATTACCTTCTGCCGATCGAGCCGGGCAATTACAGCGATCTTGAGGCGCTGCGGGGGTCGATCACCTACCTTGCCACACCGGCCGAAGGAATGCTCAACGAATCGTGGCCCGATGGCGCAATGGGAGCGGGCAAGGGCGCAATCCATCAATACAACTTCGTTCAGGAAGAGGACAAGGTTCTCGCCGAGCGCATCAAGACGTACGCGCTCAGCCGCGACCGGAGCACGATCGCCTACCCGGCGAAGGGGGGCGTGACGGTCAAGCCGATCGCGCCTCCGGGTGAGGAAAAGACGATCGGCTTTGACAACATTCAGGTCCGCGTGGATGCGCGCGGCGAATGGGAGCAGATGTTCCAGGAGGCGTGGCGGCTTCAGCGCGATTTCTATTGGGCGCCGAACATGGTCGGGCTGGACTGGCCGGCCATGCGCGAGAAATACGCCGCCCTCCTGCCCCGCCTGGGCACCCGCGGGGAGCTGAACGACCTCATCGGGCAGCTCATCGGCGAGCTGGGAACGAGCCACACCTACGTCTGGGGAGGTCAACAGCATGAACACGAAGAGGGCGAACCCGTCTCGGTGGGCATGCTCGGGGCGGACATAACCTTCGACGGCGCATTCCGCATCAGCCGCATTCTCCCCGCCGGGTCGTGGAGCAAGTCTCTGGCCAGCCCCCTGGCCGACGCCTTCCGGTCCGTCAAGGAAGGCAGCGTGCTCCTGGCCGTCAACGGCCAGCCGCTTACACCGGGCATGAACGTCTACGAGCTGCTCCAGGATCAGGCGGGAAAGGCAATCACGCTCACCGTCGCCGACGACGTGGCCGGGGCCAATCGCAGGACGATCGAGATCGAGGCGAGGCGACGCGAAGGCGACCTGCGCTACCTCGCCTGGGTCGAGGCGAATCGCCGATACGTCGAGGAAGTCTCCGGAGGCGTGATCGGCTACATCCACATCCCCGACATGGGCGGGCGGGGGCTGTCCATGTTCAGCCGGCAGTTCTTCCCGCAATACAACAAGCGGGCCCTCGTCATCGATGTGCGCTACAACGGCGGCGGGTTCGTCAGCCAGATGATCATCGAACGCCTGGCCCGGAAGGTCGTGGCCTTCCAGGAGCCGCGGCACGGCGTCACCGAGCGGTACCCCTACCGCGCCCCGCATGCCCATCAGGCGGCGCTGATCAACCAGTTCGCCGGCTCGGACGGCGACATCTTCCCCGCCGTCTTCCGCGTCGCCGGACTCGGCCCGCTCATCGGCACCCGCACGTGGGGCGGGGTCATCGGCATCCGCGCCGACAAGCCGTTCAAGGACATGGGCATCACCTCCCAGCCGGAGTTCGCCTGGTGGTGGTGGGGACCGGGCTGGACCATCGAGAACGAGGGCGTCACGCCGGACATCGAGGTCGACATCACGCCCGCCGATCGCGCCGCGGCTCGCGACCCGCAGCTTGACCGCGCTGTTGATTACCTGCTGAACAAGCTCAAGGAAGATCCCAGGGAGCTGCCCAAGGCCCCGCCTTATCCGCGCCGCGCGCCGCGCTGAGGCGCCCGCGGCGCCGTGACATTACGGCGGCGCCGGTTCATCGGCGTTCACGACCGACGGCCCCGGCACTTGGCGCGGCGCCGCCGGAGGCGCGGGACTCCCCCCGTCGGGGATGATGTTCATCCCGTATGGAGCGGGGCCGAGGATGTAATGATCCATCCGGTGCACGAAGGCGCCGAGTTCATCGTCCCCGCTTTCCGGCACGCGGGTGAAGACGACATCCCACATCTCGAAGGCGAACGTGTCGGCCCTCGCATCGACGAGGAGGACGGCCCTCGCCGCCCCGAGCACGATCGGCCCGCTCTCCAGATGGAAGTCGATGTACTGGCCGGTGATGGGATCGACATCCGCGGCGGAGATCCTCCAGGGGCCGATCGCTCCCGCCCCGGGCCGGGCATCGGGCGCGCCGCCCGCCAGGGCGATCTCCCGGATCGTCCGGTGAACATGGGAGACGGTGTGGCGCTGCCGCGAGCCCTGCAGGAGGACGGCGATGCACGCGATGAACAGACCCGCCGCCGCGAAGGGAACGATCAACCGTGCGCGGGAAGCGCCTCGTCGGACCGCTGCATGCTGGTCGTTGCTGGTCATCGGCTTCGGTCCTGCGCAGGATACGCCGACGATGCGCCGGCGCACCGCTTCCGGGCTATCGGACAGGCGGCGGACCACCTTGAACAAGAGCCGTGCGGCGAGGGGTGATGATGCCCGGCGCGACGCGATCGTGCTGAAAACACCACCCTGAGCGAACCAACCGCGTTCCCGCTACGTCCCGTAATCCGATCTCGCCGATGAAGATCGAAAGGAATGCGGACCACGCCCGCGCCGGATTCCGTTGCAAACCGCAGCATGATGGAAGCTCATCCCCACCAGACCGAGCCAACCGCCGAGCCTGATGCCCCGGCCGCCGATGAGACGGAGTTGCTTCTGGCGTTCCTCCGCGATCGCGATGCGGCCTGCCCGGCCTGCGGCTACAACCTGCGCAACCTCACCCGGCCGGTGTGTCCGGAATGCCGGGAAGATCTGGCGCTTCAGGTGGGCTATCAGAAGCCGCGCATCGGCCCGATCGTGGCGACGATCGCCCCGTCGATCTTCTCGGGGATCTGCGGCGTGATCATGCTCTTGCCGTTGATGATGGCGCCCTCCCCGCCGCCCCCGCCGCTTGGCGCGTACCTTTTGGACCTGTTCGGCCTCAGCAGCGGCCTGTTCGGCGTCGGTGTGTTCTTCTTTCGTCATCGCTTCCTGCGCCAGAGCCATACAGCGCAGATGGTCTGGGCGGCCGTGACGTGGACGATTCATGTCCTGGCGTTCTTCGTCGTCCTCATCGGCACGATGATCTGAGCCGGCGGTCTGCCGTCATTCATTCACCCGACCCCGGCGGCCGGGGCGAGACCCTCTCGAAGATGTACAGCCCTTCGGTCGCGCCCCGGACCAGGGTGCCCCGGCTGTCGAAGCCACGATCATCGGCTCTGTTCTGGATCGCCGGTCATCGCGACCAGCTTCTTCGCCAATTCGTAGATGTCGCGACGGGAGCCGGCCTCGCGCTTGCCGACGATCAGCACCAGGACCGTTATGCGAAGCATGGGGGCGCCGCCCGCGTCCGTCGTTTCTTCGACGCCGTACACCGCGCGGTAGCGGCTGTGAACAAGCCGGTAGTAGCCCTGAAGCGGCCCGGTGAGCGGCTTCCCCACGCTCCTGGGGTCTTCAGCTTCGCGCAGCGCGCCGACCTTGCGATAAAGACCCCGCCCCGCCTGTCTGGGGAGTGCCCGAAGAGCCTCGATGGCGGTGTCGGTCCACTTGATTTCGATGGTTCGATCGGTCAACCGAACTCGGCCTCGATCTCTTCGTGTGAACGAACCCGCCCCGCGCGGACATCGCGAATGCTGCGCTCGAGCATGTCGAGCGCATCGGGCTCGGAGAGGATGTCGAGCGTCTCGATGAGGGCTTCCATATACGCCGGATCCACGACGACAAAGGCCGGCCGCCGGTGCCGCGTCACATAGAGGACGCGCTCTTCGCCCAGCTTCTCATCGAGCTTGTGCCAGCGGTTCCTGGCCTCGGAAATGTCGATCGTCCCGGCCATGCCGGTCTCCTGGTTACCGTAAGCCTACCCCGGAAACTGTACGAATCAAAGGTCTATTTCGGCGTTTTTATCACCAGATTTTGTCAATTTTGCGGCCATTCGCTTGGTGCAAGGGCCGTGCCGGGCCGGATGGCGGGGAATGGCCCGGGCCGCGATCGGCGTGTTTCCGCTCCGACGCCGGTTTATGAAGTGGAAGCCGGCCAGCCATATCGGGCGGGCCGCCGTCGTGCGGACTGCTCGCGTTATCGCGTTCACCCTCCGGCCCGGCAGCGCGGTTCGACGGAGCGAAGAATGCCGGTCAGTCTCCCGGCGGAAGAGCGTGGGAGACTCTCTCGAAGATGTACGGCCCTTCCGTGGCGCCCCAGACCTGGGTGCCCGGCCTGTCGAAGCCGCGATCCCAGCTTTCCATCCGCGCCAGCGTGAGGCGCACTTCCGAGGTGGCGTAGGCCGCGCCGCGGAGTGTGCTTTCGCACCCGTCGCCCATCGTGGACCGCAGGAGGCCCCGGCTCAGGAGTCGCCGGTGGGGTGCTGGCGGGGGGTGGTGGGAGCGTCGCCTTGTCCGGTGTCGCGCTCGCCGCCACCGGCTGCACCGCCTTCTCCGCCGCCGCTGGCGGGGCGGTCGCCCTGGGGACGGCGGGGGCGGTCGGTGTTGCCGGCGTTTGAAGGCCGCTGAGCGCCGCTTGCGCCCTCGCCGCGGCGCGGGCGGTCGCCCATCGGTCGCTGCGGGCGTTCACCGCCGCCGGCACCCGGTCCACTTCCGGGGGCCCCACTTCCGGGGGTTGCGCGTCCGGGGGTCGCACTTCCGGGGGCCTGGCCCATCCTGCCCTGCGGTCGGTCGGCCTCGTCCATCTCCATATCGCCGGGCACATCCATTGGCGGGCCGGTCTCCATCTGCCCGTTGGGCCAGCCGTTGAGCGATGTCTCCTCGACGGGGATCTGCGATCGGATTCGGTCGGCGGCGGGCTTGCGGAGCAGGACGGCATCGCCTTCTTCCAGGCCGTCGGTGATCTCGATGTAAAGCTCTGACGACCGGCCGAGCTCGACGCGGCGCTCGCCGTAGCCGGAACCCTCGGGGACATAGACGAATGCGACGGCTCCCTTGCGGAAGACGGCCTGGATGGGAATAAAGAGGGCGTCATCGACGCGGGAGACATAGATGTCGGCCTTGCAGCGCATGGAGGGTTTGAGGCCCAGGTTGGTGCCGTTGGCGAGCTGGATGCGGACGGTGTAGTCGCGCCGGGTGGGGTCGCGCCATCCGCCGGACTCGGCGAGGACGCCCACGTTGAGCACGCGGCCTTCGATGGGGGTATCGGGGACGGCGTCGGAGAGGATCACGGCCCGCTGGCCCGGCTGGATCTTCCCACTCAACGCCTCGTTGACCTTGACCTCGGCGATCATCTGGGAGGTGTCGGGGAGCATGATCACGGGCCGGTTGCGCGACAACTCGGTGCCCACATCCGGGGGATTCTCGCTGGGCCCGCGGTGGCCGCTATCGAGGCTGGAGGCAAAGACGACCAGCCCGGCCTGGGGGGCGCGGATGGTGCACAGCTCCAACTGGCGCTGGGACTTGGCCAGTCGCTCCTTGCGGCTGTCCAGGTGGTAGGCCCGGCTGGCGACCTCCGTCTCGAGCCGTTCGATCTCCGTGGCGTGCCGCTGTTCGAGCTGGGATCGCCGATCCTTGGCCTGCTTGAGATCGGATTCCTTCTTCGCCTTGTCCTGCTCGTACTGATACTCGTCATACACCTGGATGGCGAGTTCGGCCTGCTTCCAGCGGCTGTAGGCCTGCATGAGGCTGATCTCATCGCGCTTGAACTCGTCCTCGCTGATGAACTGCTGCTCCAGCAGGGCTTTGGATGCTTCGAAGCGTTCGACCAGTCGATCGTGGTCCTTCTTGGCCGTCTCCAGCTCCAGTTGGAGCTTCTGCCGGGTGGACTCGTGCTCGCCCTGCTCCCAGGCCTGCAGGGCCAACTCGGCCAGGTGAATCTGCAAATCGGCCTCGTCGATCTCCGAGGCGTTGGTCTGCTTCTGAATATCCAGGTTGGACCGGGCGGTGACCCAGGCGTTCTCGGCGGTGTTGACCGCGTCCTCCTCGTCCTTGATGCGGGCCACGATGTCCTCATCGTTGAGGCGAATGAGCACATCGCCGACCTCGACCCACTCGCCCTCATCGATGATGTAGGTGATGGTGGCGCGGCCTTCCACTTTGCTTGCGATCTCCGTCTGGTCCTTGGCGGCCAGCTCGCCGGAGGCGGGAATGGTGATGTCGAAGCTGCCGCGCTGGACCACGAAGGTGTCCGGGGCGACGGTGCCGCCGTGCCCGCGGCCGCCGCCCCAGGCCAGCAGCGCGACCACCAGCAGCACGATCACGACGGCGAGCACAGTAACGATCGTTAGTGTGGCCACCCCTTTCGGGGCGTTGCGGTCGGTCATGGTGTCCTCAATCGATCCCCGAGTGCCGTTCCTCGCAGGCCGCCGCATCGCAGAAAAACCGGTGCGGCGGATCATGAAACAGTAGGCTCCATCCCACGTCCCATCGAGCCGTTTGCGGCCGATAGGGCCGTGGCACGGGACCTCTCTAGCCATTGGGAGGCTCCGCGGCCTCCTCTTGCCCTCCCTGCCCGGGCCCGGTGAAGATCATGCCCTGAAGCGGCCGAATGTAGCCCGCCGCGTCGACCCGCAACTGCCCGGTCGCCAGCAGGTACCCGAGCACCGCCACTTCCAGGTCGCGCCGGGCGCTGTCGCGCTGGTTGCGCGCCAGCGCTGTCTGGCTGATGGCGTCGGTCCGCTGGCGGATATCGGCGCGGGCCGGATCGGCGTCAATGCTCGCCTTACGCTGAAGGGCGATCCCGACGTTGGCTTCCTGGATCTGGAGGCTGAAGAGGGCCGAGTCGATCCCCCGCACCGCGCCCCGCACATTGATCGCCACGTCGTCGCGGAACCGGTCATAGTCCCGATAGGCGCGCTCCAGGCTGATCTCCGCCTGGCGCAGGCCGATGCGCTCGATCTCGCGATCCAGCGGCAGGCCGTAGGTAATTCCCGCCTGGAAGGAGGAATCGCCCGGCTTGAACCGGAGCCCGGCCCGGTCGCGTTCATCATCCGTGGGGATCGAGAACGAGCCGAACACATCCAGATCGCCCAGCAGGTCGTTGCGGGCGTTCTCGACGGCGCGGGCGGAATCGGCCAACTGATCGCGCCGGGTCTGAACATCCAGCCGATAGCTCATCGCCGCGTAGACCGCCTCGTCCATGCCCATTCTCGGCGTGGGCAGATCGAGGCTGTCGGTCTCGATGACCAGCGGCTGGTCGATCGGCATGCCCAGGCGCACCTTGAAGCGATCGAGGGCCAGGCGATAGTTCTCGGCGGCGTTGTTGAGACTGTCGACCGCCTCGAATGTCCGGTTCTTCGCTTCCGCGGCGTCAAAGGGCGTGCTCCGGCCGGCTTGGTAGAGCGCATCCTGCTGATCTTCCACCTGCTGGAAACTTTCCACGCTCATCCGGGCGTTGTTGACCCGCTGCTGGGACACGATGAGATTGAGATAGTCGCTGGCGATGTCGAAGAGGAACTCGCGCCGGAACCGCTCGAACTCGCGGGCGGCGTAGATCAGGTTGCGCTCGGCCTGGATGATGTCCTCCCGGGCGACCATGCCGGCGCCGCGCAACAGCGGGATGTCGGCCGAGAGAATGATCTCCGCGCTCTGCACGCCCTCGCTTCCCACGCGCTGGTGCAGATCTTCGGTGGCGCGGGCCAGGGCCCGGGCCGAGACCTCACCGCCGTAGGGAAGCCGCTGCGTGACGCGGAACTCGTTGACCAGTTGCATGGAGGTGTCGAAGAAGCCGTCATCGCCGTCCCCGAAAGCGGTGGCCGACATCTCGTCGAAGAAGCGCGGCCCCCACCGGTGGCGCTCGATGAGCACGCGGAGGACCGCGAGAACGTATTCCTCCTCGGCGAAGCGAAACTCGCGGCTGTGGCTGACGGCGTAGGCCAGGGCCGCGGGCAGATCCATCCGCAGCGTATCGGCAGGCAACTCGCTATAGCCCTCCAGCCGATCGATGACCTCCTCGGCGTCCCGCTGCCCGGCGGCGGTGAAGGGCAGGGATTCGGCCGGCGGATTGGCCGTCGGCGGCTGCTCGGCAAGGGCTTCGCTGCGGCTCGGAAGCTGGCCCGTGGTCGGGACGCTCTCCGGCCGGGGCCCCACCGATGCCCCGATCGACCGAGTGGTCTCGACCAGCATCGCGTCGACCTTGCGGTCCAGACGCTGGAAGCCGCTTTCGCAGCCCGCCACCACAGCGAGGGCGATCGGGAGGAGAGCGAAGGCGCAAAAGGGTGGTCTATGGCGTGTCATGGCATGGCGAAAAAGCAGGCAACGGGTCAACGAACGCGGCGCGAGTCGATTGCCGCGGTCCTACCGGCGAGGGCCCGTTTCGTTGCGGGCGGCCGGCAATCGGTGCTGCGCCGCCCCCGCCCGGGTGCAGGCGCGGCTGAATCGTGGTATCACTCGCTTATCCTACCGCGTCCGTGAGAGGCGAGGAGATCGGCTGCGAGAGGCGCTGAACGAATGCCGAGCGTCAGTTACAACGGGCAGAGCATCATTGTTGACGGCCGGCGCTTCTGGATCCTGGCCGCATCCATGCAATATGCTCGAATTCCGCGCCATCACTGGGCCGATCGGATCGCCGCCGCCCGGCAGGCGGGCTTCAATACGATCGAGACGGCCTGTCCCTGGGTCGTCCACGAGCCCCGCAGGGGTCGCTTCGTCTTTGACAACGACGCGGACCTACGGCATTTCATCGAGCTCTGCGCCGCCGCCAGGATGCGCCTCATCCTCCGCGTCGGGCCGTTCGTGGGCGGGGGGTTTGACGGCGGCGGGCTGCCCGGCTGGCTCACTGAGGACCGCCGGGTCACCCTCCGCGAGGGCTGCGAACCCTTCCTGGAGCGGGTGAGCCGCTACTTCCGCCGGCTCCTGTCGGAACTGGCGGACCTCCAGGTCACCGGCGGCGGCCCCGTTCTTCTCCTCCAGGTGGAGCACAACTGGACCTGCGCCAACGACCGGCAGGCGAACCGCTACCTGCGCGAGGTGGCCCGGATCGTCCGCGAGTGCGGCATCACCGTCCCCCTCATCAACGCCAACAACCTCTGGCCCGACGCGGTCGGTACGATCGACACCTGGCGGGGCGATGAGGACCTGCTGGTGAATCTCCGCCAGTTGCGCACCGTCCAGCCCGACGCGCCGCGGCTCGTCCGCGCGTTCGAGGCAGCGTCGGTTCAGGCGTGGGGTCAGCCTCGCGGCGCCGGCATGGGCGGGTCGACGATGCTTCGCCGGCTCGCTGAGATTCTCGCCGCCGTAGCCCAGCCCATCGTCGACCCGTTCCACGGGGGAACGAACTTCGGCTTCCTCGGCGGGCGGCTGCCGGGGCGCGACGGGGGCTCCCTGACCACCAGCGCCGCCGTTGCCGCCCCCCTGGGCGAGGCGGGAGCGCGGGGCGAGGCCTATCGGCAGATCAGGCGCATCGTCACCTTCGCCGGCCAGTTCGGACACGTCTTCGCCGATCTCGATCCCGACTACCAGCCCGTGGCCCTCGATCCGCGCCAGGTCGATGTCGCTGCCGCCGGCCGGCGACCGGCCGCATCCGCCGGCGATGGCCGCTGCGCCACCGTCGCCATTGTCCCCCTGCGCGGGGCCGCCGGCCGCGTGGTCTTCGTCTTCGGCGATGCGCCCGGCCGATCGGCCACGCTCCTGCTGGACAACGGCCTGCGACTGCCCGTCGAGCTGGGCGATCAGTCCGTCGGCTGGTACGTCCTGGAAGTGGACCTGCACGGCCAGGGAAGGCTCGACTACGCCAATCTCTGTCCCCTGGCCATCGTCGATCGCTCGATCGTCGTTCTTCACGGGGCGGCCCGCGCCAAGGTCTTCCTCTCGATCAACAGCACCCCGCTTCATACGACGGTTCCCGGCGGGTCCAAGCCTCTGGTCGTCGAGCACAAGGGCATCATCTTCGTCATCTGCAATCAGGAGCAGATCGACGCGACCTATCACGATGACCGGGCCGTCTATGTCGGCGTCGCCGGCTTCGATGGCGAGGGCCGGCCGCTGCCGGCCGCCGGCTGGCCCAAGGCCTGGGTCGTCGGCTCGGACGGCAAGCTCAGGGTCATCACCTTCCAGGCGGCGGAGAATGGGCCGTCGGGCAAGGCGGCCCGGCCCAGGCGGCCGCGCAGATCGATCGCCCTCAAGGACTGGCACGCCGCCTCGGCCGCCGCCTATGCCGACGGCCAATCGCCGCGCTATGCCAGCCTTCAAGGGCCCGAGACCCTGCCCGCCTGCGGCGCGCCCACCGGATACGGCTGGTACCGCCTGCAAATGAAGCTGTCGGCGGCGAAGAAGTGCCTCGTCCACGCGCCGTGCGCCGGCGACCGGCTGCACTTCTACCTCGACGGCTCCGCGGTCCATCTCTTCGGCGAAGGGCCGGGCGCCGAACCGCGCCCCTTCGAGCTTGCCCTGGGCAAGGGGCAACCGACGATCGTCGCCCTCGTCGACAACCTCGGCCGCTTTGCCGATGGCAACGACCTGGCCCGGCGCGCCGGACTCTACGGCCACCTGTATGAGGTCAAGCCCATTCGCACGGCCAAACCCAAAACGGTCAAGGCCGAGCCGGTCGATCCGTTCAAGGTCCGCGGCTTCATCCTCGGCGGTTCGCTCGGCCAGCGCAGCGACAGCGAGCAGGTGCGGTGGCTGTTCGCGCATTACAAGAAGACGCCGATTCTCATCGATGTCAACGGAGCGGCGGCCCGCGGTACGTTCGTGCTCAACGATGCGCCGATCGCCTATTACGCCGGCGACAGCGGCGCCGGTTGCGATCGACTGCTCCTGGAGCCGCCCAAACTGGATGCGTTCAAGCGGGGCAAGAACATCCTGCGTTTCGCGCCCGATGCGGGTCAGGGCGCCGCGGCGCAGGAGATCGGCGCGGCGACCACGCTCTACGAATGCCTAGGCGCCCTGACGGAATCGGCGGCGTGGTCGTTTGCCAAGTGGGAAGCGCCGCCGGCTTCCGCCTTCGCGCCGATCGGCAGCGCGGCGGCGGCGAAACAGCGGGGCCTGCCCGCGTGGTGGCGAGCCCGCTTCAAGACCGGCGCGCTGCCCGAGCCGCTCTGGCTGGACACCGCCGGCCTCAGCAAGGGCCAGGCCTACGTCAACGGACATAACCTGGGACGCTACTTCACCCAGACCGCCACCGGCAAGGCCGTCGGCCCCCAGCAGCGCCTCTATGTTCCCGCCCCCTGGCTTCATGAGGATCAGCCCAACGAGATTCTCATCTTCGATGAGCACGGCTTCTCGCCTTACAAGACGAAACTTATCTTCAGCGCCACCGGCGACCTGGATTGATCTCTCCCCTCTCCCCCCGGAGAGGGTCCGGGATGAGGGCCTTCGGCAGAGCGATGCGCGCATCACCGCCGCCGCAAGCCGGCTCGTCCCCGAGCCCCGGTGGGAAGGAGTGATGAGGGATAAGCGATAAGCGATGAGCAAGCCGGCTCGTCCTCGAGCCCGGGTGCTTCCGATCTCCCGTTCGCTCCGTTCGCGCGCGATTCGGCATCGCGCTTTCGGTTTTCGGTTTTCGGCGTTTCCTACGGGCATTCGCCCCACGCGGCGAGCAGGGAGAGGAGGTCGGCGGTGTCCGTATCGCCGTCACCGTCAACGTCGCCATCCGGCGTGCCCCATGCGCCGAGCAGATAGAGCAGGTCGGCGGTGACGACCTCGCCGTCGCAATCCAGGTCGCACGGGCACGGGGGCTGGAACTCGTACGCGCCCATGTCCACGATGGGCGGCTCGCCGCTGCCGGTATCCTCTGTGCACGGATCGTTGACGAAGCGAGGCTCGCCGTCGAGATCAACCGGGACCGGCTCGTCCGTGTCGCCATCCTCATCGAGGTCGTACTCATCGGGCGGCACGGCGAAGTTGTCGGCCGCATCGATGCACGGCGAGCCGGGCTGCAGGTGCACATCGCCGCTCTCAGGGTCCACGAACAGCGGGTCTGCATCGATGTTGCCTTCGCCTTCGTATCCGCCCTGGATGTCACAGTATGTGAGGGCGGAGGAGGAGCCTGACTCGTCGTGGATCTCAGCTCCGACGTCGCACCAGAGGATGCAGTTCGTGACCGTTGGACCACTTTGGTACTCGCTGTACATCCCGCCTCCGACCGTGGCGGAGTTTTCCGTGAATGTGCAGTCAGTTACCGTTGGGTCGCCGCCGGAGTTGAACATCCCGCCGCCGTGTGTGGCGAAGTTTCCGGTGAATGTGCAGTTCGTCACCGTCGGGCTGCTCAGATCGTTCGACATTGCGCCGCCCTCGCTGCCCGTGTTTCCGGAGAAGGTGCAGTTCGTGACTGTTGTTACGCCGCCCCACCAGTCGCAGGAGATGCCCATTCCGCCGCCTTCGTAGGTAGCCGTGTTTCCCTCGAAGCTGCAGTCGGTCACGGTCGGGTTGTTCCACCAACTGAACATGCCACCGCCGGAGCCAGCCACGTTCTGCCGGAACGTGCAGCCAGTGACGATGGGATGGCTGACCCGCACGCGGACACCGTCGACACAATCATCGGCCCTGCTTCCGGCCGCAATGAAGCCGTTCTCTCCTGGCACCTCCACCCAATTGCACATTCCTCCACCATGGTGGCCGGCCCAGTTCTCTATGAAAATACAGTCGGTCACAGTCGGGCTGGCCTCGTGGGGGTCTATTGCGCAGTTGCACATTCCGCCGCCGTCATACTCGGCCGAATTCCCGATGAATGTGCAGTGGCTCACCGTCGGGCTGCTCTGCCAGTTGTACATTCCGCCGCCCCTGGTGCTATTACCGTTCGTGATGACGAATCCGCTCAGGACAGTGTCCGGTCCCTCGCCGCTTTCGCACGTCACGACCGAGCCTGTCGCGCCGCCGTTGATGATGGTGTTCGCCACCACCTCCGGATCTTCCGGGTCGGCGCTGCGGATGGTGATGGCCTTGCCGTTGTAATTGATGTTCTCGAAGTATTCACCTTCGGCCACTACCACTTCGTCGCCCTCTCCGGCAGCTTCGATCGCCTCCTGGATGGTCGGGTAGTCATCCGGCACGTTGATGATCTCGGCAGAGGCCAGTCTGCTGAGCATTGCCAACAGCAACAGTGATGCGGTGACGGTAACCATCAGCTTGGCAGGCATGTCCTTATCTCCTCATCCACCATTGTCGATCCTACGGGCATTCGCCCCAGGCGGCGAGGAGGGCGAGAAGATCGGCGGTGTCGGTGTCACCGTCGTCATCGACATCGCCGTTCGGCGTGCCCCACGCGCCGAGCAGATAGAGCAGGTCGGCGGTGTCGACATCGCCATCACCATCGAAGTCGGCGAAGCACGGCCGGCAAGCGCTGAGGCTGAACATGTAGGCCGAGCCCTCATGGCTCTGATCGCCCCAGTTCGGCGCGCCCACGATAACGAAGTCGCCACTCATGCCCAGAGCCTCGCCAAAATGATCCTCCCACGTCGGATCGTCGTTTCTCATGCAGAAGAGCTCACCCCAGTGGTCAGGCCCGCCGAAATGGCGCTCGAAGACATGCGCGGTGCCCGGATCAGGGCTGCCGTCAAATCCCGCCGGTGCGCCGACGATCGCCCGGTCTCCCTCGACGCTGAGGGCCGAGCCGAAGCACTCATCGAACGCCTCTTCATAAGGCGCCGGTATATCCGCTACATGCGTCCAGTCGTCCGGTCCGCCCTCGCCGTGCTCGAACACGTAGACAACCCCGACGCAGGGACCCACGTACCCATCACGAGCGGCGACGAGCATGGTGTCACCATCTAAGGCCACCGACAGGCCAAAAGATTCGATCCAGGGATCGCCGGGATTGGGGATCTTCACCACTTCGCCCCATTGATCCGGCCCGCCGTGATCGCGATGGAAGATGTACACCGCGCCCCTGTACGAATCGACGCGAGGGGCGCCGATCACGGCGAGATCGCCGTTGATGGCCAGCCCGGATCCGAAGTAATCATTGCCGCCCCCGTCCGATGCGGTCAGCTTCGCCACCTCTCCCCAGTTGTCCGGGCCGCCGTGATTTCGCTGGAAGACATAGACGGCTCCGGTCGCTTCGTAAATCCGCTTGCTGACCAGCGCCGTGTCCCCATCGAGCGCCGCGGTCCGGCCGAGTGTATCTCCCGCCAAGCCGTCCGATGCGGTCAGCTTCGCGATCTCCTCCCACTGCTCCTCCTGCTGGTGGACAAAGATGTAGGCCGCCCCGACGTTGGATATCTCGTTGTGGTCCGACTCCGGCGCTCCGATGACGGCGGTCGTGCCGTCCATCGCGATGCAGCATCCGAACCAGTCGTGTTCTTCTATATCGGCCGGCACGACCGGATAAGGCAGGCCCACCCAGTCCTCGCCGACCCTCCAGGTGGCAAAGACAGAGCCGCTGTCAGAAAACTCAGGCGCTCCGTACAGCGCGATGTCGCCGCTGACGGCGACGGAATAGCCGATCCTGGAGCCCGCGGGCATGTCGATGCCCGGCAGCTTCTGATGTTCCGTGCACGGCTCGTCCCGAACGCACGGCGAACCGGCAAGCGGCGCTGCGCAGAGCAGCAGCCCGCCGGCAGCCATCAATCGGCCGATCAGGTCGCGGTATGAGTGGTTCATGGCAACCCCCTTTCGCTGCCGGCATTGTCGCGCGCGATGAGGTCAAATGCAAGAGAATTCCGGCCCCCGGCCCCCGGGCCCCCCTGCCCCCGGCCCCCTGAATTTTGTCTCCACAGCCATCCACACGGCCCCGCCTCCCCTCTCCCCCGGGGAGAGGGGCCGGGGGTGAGGGGTCTTGAGTAGGGAGATGTTCGCATCACCGCCGCGGCAAGCCGGCTCGTCCCCGAGCCCGGGTGCCGTCGCATCTGCACTTGTCCGCATCGCGGTGTCGGAAGCATCGTGCGGTCACAAGGCAGCCCGGGCCGGGGACGGCCGGGCTCGCTCAACGCGCGCGAAACGTGCGTTTCGACGTGTCGACATTTCGACGTTTCGACGCCTACTCCGGGCATTCGCCCCACGCGGCGAGGAGGGCGAGGAGGTCGGCGGTGTCGGTGTCGCCATCACCGTCCACATCGCCGCCCGGCGTGCCCCACGCGCCGAGCAGATAGAGCAGGTCGGCGGTATCGACGTCGCCGTCGCCATCGAAGTCGGCGGGGCATTCCGGGCCCGGGTACTCGTAGGCGCCCATGTCGACGATGGGCGGATCGCCGTGGCCGGTGTCTTCCGTGTCAGGATCATCGACGAAGCGCGGACTCCAGGCCAGATCGAAGGGAAGCGGCTCCTGTGTGTCGCCGTCCTCATCGAGATCGAACTCATCGGGCGGCACGGCGAAGTTGTCGGCCGCATCGATGCAGGGCGAGCCGGCGCTCAGTCGAAGATCGCCGTAGTCATCATCTTCGGTGCCCCACTGCCCGTCGGGTCCGGCATCGGCTTCGTGCCGGAAGACCGGATCGTACTCTTCGACATCACTGTAGCCTACGATGGCCGTGCCATACCCGCCTATGCCGGGTTCCCCTATCGGGGCTTGATTCGCCCAGAGGATGCAGTTGCTGACCACCGGGTTGGCGTCGTCATACCGGTTGTACATGCCGCCGCCGGCGATCGCTTCGTTCGCGCTGAACGTGCAGTTGATGAGGATCGGGTCGGCGTACGTATTGCATATCCCCCCGCCGATCTCGCCGGCGGTGTTGCCGGCAAACACGCAGTTGACAAACAACGGAGCTTCATCATAAAGCCAGATGGCGCCGCCTCTTTCCCCGCAGGAATTGCCGTGGAATGTGCAGTTCAAGAAGTCGCCGGAGTAGGAAGCCGCTCCACCATGAAGGTCCGCGGTGTTCCGGATGAAACGACAGTCGAGAATGACGTCGCCCAACGCTAGGCCGCCGCCGACGCCGGAGGTGTTTTCGAGAAAGACGCAGCGCCGGACGAGGCAGACGGTCGCGGCTCCGCCTCCCTCATGCTCCGCGGAATTGGCCTCGAACGTGCAGTCGCTGATCACGGCGGCCGGACAGAAGCAGCCGAGCCCGCCGCCCCATTCTTGCACCCAGTTCCCCGCGAAATGGCAATGCGTCACCTCCGCCGAACCTCCGACGATCGTTGTCCCACCTCCGCAGCCGCCGCCCCCGTCGAACATAAACGCGAGATTATCGATGAACGCGCAGTCGTCAATGGTGATGTCGCTGTCCCACGCGCACAGGCCGCCGCCGTATCCGTAGGCTTCCACGGCGGGCTGCCCGGCCAAGTTGTCCTGAAAGAGGCAGTCGGTGATCGTGGCGATGTCCTCCCTCGTGCTCACAGCCCCACCTAACTGTCCAGTGACGTTCTGGAAGAACATACAGTCGGTCACAACGAGAACACCCTGTTCGCTCCACACCGCGCCGCCTTCGGCCTCTCCGGTCCACTCCTCCCCGTAGGCTTCATTCGCGCGGAAGATGCAGTTTTCGAGGAACAGCGATCCGCCGGCGTTGTATATCCCGCCTCCGTAGTGTCGCACGATGTTGGATACGAACGTGCAGTTCACGACGACGGTGCTGCCGCCCTCGTTGAACATTCCCGCTCCGCAACCCCACGGCCCACCATACTCGATGGCGAATCCGCTGCTCACCGTGAACCCGTCGATCAGAGCTACACCCCTGCCTGCGCCAACGGTCGTGACGTGGTAGCTGTTCTCCTCGTGACCGATCGCGCCATCGCCGTCATCGCCGAGCAGATCGCCGCTGAGGATTGTCTCGTACAGATCGATGTCGCGGGCGTCGGGATCCGGCGCGCCGATCCCCGCATAGCCGCCCATGAGGGACTTGCCGTTTATCAGGGTGAACGTCGCCGTCCGATCGCCCGTGCCTTCGGGGTTCTCTTCATCGCGGTCGGGCAGGTAGAGGCCCTGGGCGACGTGGATCTCGTCCGCCGCGCCCGGTGGCAGAGCGTCCTGGAGGAAGCGGAAGGCCGTCTCCCAGGACTGGCCGTCCCCGCCGGGATCGGCATCATCATCGACATAGAGCACGGAACCGGCCGCGAGGGGCGCTGCGCAGAGCAGCAGCCCGCCGACAGCCATCAATCGGCCGATCAGGTCGCGGTATGAGAGGTTCATGGCGACCCCCTTTCCGTATCCCGGGATTCTCGCGCGCGATGAGGCCGAATGCAAGAAGAAAAATCCCCCGCCCCCCCGGACTCTTGGAAGGGGCCCGAACGGCTGGCCGACGGCCCTCTCAGGCCTCCGGAAGGGCGTCTCCACGGCGTTGTCGGATGCATGGTCTGCTGACGAGGCCGCCCGGGCCGAAGACGGCCGGGCTCGCTCAACGCGCGCGAATACTGCGTTTTTACGTTTCGACGTTTACTACGGGCATTCGCCCCACGCGGCGAGCAGAGCCAGCAGATCGGCGGTGTCCGTATCGCCATCGCCATCCACATCGCCCTCCGGCGTGCCCCATGCGCCGAGCAGGAAGAGCAGGTCGCTGGTGTCGACATCGCCATCGCCATCGAAGTCGGCGGGGCAGGATTCTTCGACCTGGAACTCGTAGGCGCCCATGTCCACGCAGGGATAGCCGATGCCGCTGTCTTCCGTGTTCGGATCATCGACGAAGCGCGGATTGCCGTCGAGGTCCGTCACCAGATCCTCCGGCACGGCCGTGTTGTCGCCAGCGTCGATGCAGGGCGAATCCGGAAGCAGGCGGTAGTCCTCGCCCCAGAGATCAACGAAGCGCGGGTCTTCATCGATGTTCCCTTCGCCTTCGCCGGCCCAGCCCCACTGCACATCGCTGTAGCGGACATGTGACGATGAACCGTCGGTATCGTTGATCTGACACCAAGCATTCTCCCAGAACACCGCGTTCGCCACCGTGGGTGAACTGGACACGTTGTAGATCGCACCGTCACCGTCGATGTTCCGTGCGAACGTGCAGTTCACGATGGTTGGCGCGCTGTCGATGTTGTACATCGCGCTGCCGCGGGCGACCCACCCGTTGTTGTCGGCGAACAGGCAGTCCAGGACGATCGGGTCGCTCTGATCGTTGGCGATCGCCGCACCGCCGTGATAGCCGACGAGGTTGCTGGTGAACACTGAATGGTCGATGACCGCAATGCTGCGCAGGTTTGCGATCGCACCGCCACGCTCAGCCGCAGTATTGAGCACGAACCGGCACGCCAGGATCAATGCACTGCCGTCGCGGTTCACGATCGCGCCGCCGGACAGCGGCGCCTCGTTGTACTCCAGCAGGCAACGCTCGATCGTCGCGTCCGAGTACTCGTTCAGGATCGCCCCGCCGTTGGCAGCGCCGTCGTTCCGGCTGAACGTGCACTCGGTCACGACCGGCGCGCTGAACTGGCTGTAGAGCCCGGCACCCTCCCGGGCCTCGTTGTACGCGACGGTGCAGTTGATCAGGGCTGGCGTGCCCCGGACCGCGTAGACCGCGCCGCCGTCAAGCGCAGCGGCATTCTCCGCCAGCATGCTGCTCTCGACAGAGAAGAGGCTCGCGTTCTCGACGTAGATCCCGCCGCCAAGACCGGCAAGGTTCCCGTTGATCGCGCATCCACTCACGCCGGCGTCCACATCATCAAACACCGATACCGCGCCGCCCGCCGTCGCGAAGTTCGACGTCAGCGTCGATTCCAGGAGCGTCATGACGCCCGAATCGGCATAGATCGCACCTCCGATCAGCGCGGTGTTGTCGATAAGTGACGAGTCGTTGATCATGAGGTCCGCGACCGTGAAGACACACCCGCCGCTGTCATTGGCGACGTTGTCGATGAATATGGAACCGGTCACTGTGGCGACGCCGACGTAGAGGAACAGGCCGCCACCGTCATCGGCGACATTCCCGGCGAACAAGCACTCGTCGGCGACGAGCGAATCGAGATAGACGTAGACCGCGCCGCCACGCAGTGCGGCATTCTCCTCGAACGTGCATCCAAGGAGATCGGTGATCGAGTGGAGGTTGTGCAGCGCGCCGCCCTCCCCGTACCAGTAGGCCGAATTGCCGACGAAGCTGCACGCGATCACGCTGGCGACGCTGTCCCACAGGTGCAGGCCGCCACCCCTGTTGGGGGCATCGGGTTCGCCGCTGTCGGCCCGGTTCTCGGTGAACCGACACTCATCGATCGTCGCGGCGCTGTCGCGAATACACATCCCGCCGCCGCGCTCCCGTGCCCGGTTGTGCAGGAACGTGCAGCGCGAGACGAGCAGATCGGCGGCCTCGGCGAAGAGGCCCGCACCGTCGCGATGGGGGTACGCATCGAGGCCGGCGTTCCCCGCGGTGATCGTCAGGCCATCGAGAACCGCCGTGCCGTCGGTCTCGAGCGCCGTCACGACGTGATAGCTGTTCTCCTCGTTGTTGACAAACTCGGGCTCATCATCGCCGAGCAGATCGCCGCTGAGGATCGTCTCGTAGAGGTCGATGTCGCGCGCATCGGGATCCGGCGCACCGATGCCCGCGTAGCCGCCCATTAGCGCCAGGCCTTCGATGAGGACGAACGTCGCCGTGCGATCGCCCGTGCCTTCGGGGTTCTCTTCATCGCGGTCGGGCAGATAGAGGTCCTGGGCGACGTGGATCTCCTCCACCTCGGCCCCCGGACCGCCGGGCGATTGCGCCGCGTCCAGGGCGTCCTGGAGGAAGCGGAAGGCCGTCTCCCAGGATTGGCCGTCCCCGCCCGGTTCGGCATCATCATCCACGTACAGCACGGAACCGGCCGCGAGGGGCGCTGCGCAGAGCAGCAACCCTCCGACGGCCACCAATCGGCCGATCAGATCGCGGTATGAGAAGTTCATAGCGACCCCCTTTCCGTATTCTCAGATTCTCGCGCGCGATCGGGCCGAACGCAAGAGGACTCCGGCCCCCGGGCCACCCGGCCTCCGGCCACGGGAATAGTGCCTCCACAGCCATCGACACGGCCCCGCCTCCCCTCTCCTGCGGGGAGAGGGGCCGGGGGTGAGGGGTCTTGAGTAGGGAGATGTATGCGGCGCCGCCGCGAGCCGGCTCGTCCTCGAGCCCCCGCGAGCCCGCTCGTCCCCGAGCCGGGCTGCCCTCGACCTTCCTTCGCTCCGATCGCGCGCTGCGAAAGCTCTCGAGCGCCGAACGCGACGCGCTGGCGAGGACGCCGCGGCTCGCTCGACGCCATCCGCAGACACTTGTGCATTCCAGTGTTCTGACGTTTTGACGTTTCAGCGTTTCGACGTTTCCTCCGGGCATTCACCCACCCCTCATCGGGGCTACAATGCCCGCCCTGCTTCTCTCAGGAAAGGGACAAAAACGTGGCTGAGAACAAGCATTACGACCTGATCGTCATCGGTTCCGGGCCCGGCGGATACGTGGGGGCCATCCGGGCCGCCCAGCTCGGCATGAGAACCGCCTGCATCGAGCGCGACAAGCTCGGCGGGGTCTGCCTCAACTGGGGCTGCATCCCCGCCAAGGCCCTCCTCCACAACGCCGAACTCTACTACCATGCCATTGCGCACGGCGAGCAATGGGGCATCCAGGTCGATCCCGCCGCTGTCGCCGTCAACTGGGAGCAGGTCATCGGCCGCAGCCGCAAGATCACGGGCATGCTCAACAACGGCGTGGGCTTCCTCTTCAAGAAGAACAAGATCGACCACCACACCGGACACGCGAAGATCATCTCGGGCAAGACCGCCCACGGCCCGTGCACGATCGAGGTCCGCACCCCGCAGGGCGATTACTACCACGGCTCCGGCGGCGAGGTGACGGAGACCCTCACCGCAGACCACATCCTCATCGCCACCGGCGCAGCGCCGAAGGATCTTCCCTTCGCCCCCTGCGACGGCAGGACGATCATCAGCTCGTATGACGCGATGAACCTGCCCAAGCGTCCGGAGAGCATGCTCATCGTCGGCTCCGGCGCCATCGGCATGGAGTTCGCCTGGTTCTACAACGCCTTCGGCACGAAGGTCACCGTCGTCGAGATGCTCGAGAATGTCCTGCCCATCGAGGATGATGACATCTGCAAGCAGGCCAGGCGCATCTTCTCCAAACAGGGCATGACCCTGCACACCTCCACCACCGTCAAGGCGATCGACAAGACCGCCGGCGGCGCGAAGGTCACCCTCGTCGATGTCAACGACGATGCCAAGACGCAGGAGATCGAGGCGGAGATCGTGCTCGTCGCCGTCGGCGTGCGCGGCCGCTTCGACGGCCTGTTCGACGACGGTCTCGGCATCGAGGTTTTCAAGGACCATATCAAGACCGACTACCGCGACAAGGACGAGCCGACGTACCAGACCTCCGTGCCCGGCATCCATGCGATCGGCGATGTCATCGGCCCGCCGTGGCTGGCGCACGTGGCCTCCGAGGAGGCGATCACCTGCGTGGAGCGCCTGGCCGGCCACCACACGCTGGGCGTGGATTACGACTCGATCCCCGGCTGCACGTATTGCAGCCCGCAGATCGCCTCGATCGGCCTCACCGAGCGGGCGGCGAAGGAGAAGGGGCTCGAATACACCGTGAGCAAGTACCAGTTCAAGAGCCATGGCAAGGCGATCGCCGTCGGCGCCACCGACGGGCTGGTCAAGCTCATCGCCTCCAAGCCCTACGGGGAGATCCTCGGCTGCCATATCATCGGCGAGGATGCGTCCGAGCTGATCGGGGAGGTCGCCGTCGCCAAGCGGCTCGAGGCCACGGTCGAGGACCTCATTTCGACGATGCACGCCCACCCGACGATGCACGAGGCGATGCACGAGGCCGCCCTGGGCATCGAAGGCCGGATGATCCATCAATAACGTCGGCCCGCGTCTGGTGCAGCCTGCCGGCAGCCAGCCGCCGATCGCGGACCCGTCCGACCGGAACGCGGCGAGAAAAGGCTTGGCGCCGTCAGGCCCAAGCCATACAATACATGCTGATACGTCTCTGAACAGCCAACGGCCGGCGGCGCCCTGCCGCCGGGATGGCAGCTTCCGAAGAGCCGACCCAGGCCCGGCGTGTCCAGATGTGGCCGGAGGTGTTGGTTGACGCTGCCTCGGCTGTGCGCTCTTTGTGTCGCGCGACAGGTCGTTAATGGAGCAGGGCCATGACTGCCATTCTGGGGATCTCAGCCTATTACCACGATTCCGCGGCGGCGATCGTCGTGGACGGCGAGATCGTCGCCGCCGCCCAGGAAGAGCGGTTCACACGCAAGAAGCACGATCACCGCTTTCCCACCTGCGCCATTGAGTACTGCCTGGAGGAGGCAGGATTGAGCCCGGAGGAGCTCGATTACGTCGGCTTCTATGACAAACCGTTCCTGAAGTTCGATCGGCTCTTGGAAACCTATCTGGCCTACGCCCCGGCCGGGTTCGCCTCGTTCCTGAGGGCCATGCCGCTGTGGCTCAAGCGAAAGCTACATCTGCCGCGCGAGATGCGCAAGGCGCTGCGCGGCGGTTATCGGAAACGCTTCATCTTCCCAGAGCATCACGAGTCGCATGCCGCCAGCGCGTTCTTCCCATCCCCCTTCGAGGAAGCGGCGATCCTGACGCTGGACGGGGTCGGCGAATGGGCGACGGCCAGCTACGGCATCGGGCGCGGGAACCGGGTCGAGCTGACGCACGAGCTGCGATTCCCGCATTCCGTGGGATTGCTCTATTCGGCGTTTACCTATTACTGCGGCTTCCGCGTGAACAGCGGGGAGTACAAGCTGATGGGGCTGGCCCCGTACGGCGAGCCCCGGTACGCCGACGTGATCATGGACAAGCTCCTGGACCTGAAGGCCGACGGCTCGTTTCGTATGGACATGTCGTACTTCAACTACTGCCAGGGCCTGACCATGACTTCGAGGCGGTTCCACGGTCTTTTCGGCGGCCCGCCGCGGAAGCTTGAATCGCCGATCGAGGAGCGTCACATGGACATCGCCGCCTCGATCCAGCACGTCACCGAGGAGATCATGCTTCGCTCGGCCCGGCACGTGCACGAGAGCACGAAGATGAAGAACCTCTGCCTGGCGGGCGGGGTGGCCCTGAATTGCGTGGGAAACGGGCGCATCCTCCGCGAAGGCCCGTTCGAGCGCATCTGGATTCAGCCGGCCGCGGGCGACGCGGGCGGCGCGCTGGGCACCGCCCTCCTCATCTGGCATCAACTGCTCGGCCATCCGCGCGTGGTTCACCCCCTCGACAGCCAGCGGGGCTCCCTGCTGGGCCCGAAGTTCTCCAACGACGAGATCAAGGCCTTTCTCGATGCGCAGGCCGCGACGTATCAGCGCTTCGACGACGAAGCCGAACTCTGCGATTACGTCGCCGGTCTCATGGCGACGGAGAACGTCGTCGGATGGCTGCAGGGGCGGATGGAATTCGGTCCCCGAGCCCTGGGCTGTCGCAGCATCATCGGCGATGCCCGCAGCGAGACGATGCAGTCGGTGATGAATCTCAAGATCAAGTTCCGGGAGTCGTTCCGGCCGTTCGCACCCTGTGTGCTCCAGGAGCGCGTCAACGAGTACTTCGAAATGCCCCCGAACGAACAGAGCCCGTATATGCTGCTGGTGGCTCCGGTGCATAGTTCGAAGCGGGCCGACAACGGTGCCATGAGGGGGCTGAGGGGCCTGGAGAAGCTGAAGGCGAAACGGTCGGAGGTCCCCGCCATTACCCACGTGGATTACTCGGCGCGCGTCCAGACCGTCGATTCAAACCGCCACGGGCGGTACTACCGCCTCATGAGGCGATTCGAGGAGCGAACCGGGTGTCCGGTGATCATCAACACCAGCTTCAACGTGCGCGGCGAGCCGATTGTCTGCTCGCCCCAGCACGCCTACCGCTGTTTCATGGCCACGAACATGGACGTGCTTGTCCTCGAGGATTTCGTATTGCTGAAGAACAAGCAGCCGAACGCGAAGGAGATCGACGTTGACGCGTATCTGGCCCAGTTCTCGCTCGATTAGGCGGCGAAGGTTGGCATGAAGATCGGAGTTTCCCGATGGCGATGATCGAGATCAACAAGGCCCCCTCCCGTCGCGAGCTGATGTGGTTCGGCCTGCTGTTCCTGGCCTTTTTTGCGATCGTCGGCGCGCTGTTCCGCTGGCAGTTTGGGGCACCGGAGGTGTCGACCATTCTGTGGCCCGCGGCGGTGATCGTGACGGCGCTGTATTACATCCTGCCCCCGCTTCGGCACCCCCTCTACCTGGGGTGGCTGTACGCGACGTTCCCGATCGGCTGGGTACTTTCGCACGTCCTGCTCGGCGCCGTGTATTACCTGATCTTCACGCCGGTCGGCCTGATGATGCGCGGGTTCGGCCGCGATCCCCTTTGTCGCCGGTTTCACCCCGGGACCCGGTCCTACTGGGTGGAGCACCACCCGGGCGGACAGACCGAGCGATACTTCAGGCAGTTCTGAGCCGGAGAAAGGTGAGCAAGATGTCCAACCAACAGAATCAGGCATCCCCAGGCGGCGCCGAAGAGTTCGCGCGGGAGGCTGAACGGCCGTCGCGCGGTCTGGTGGGAGAGTTCGTCGACTTCCTGAAATACAAGAAGAAGTGGTGGCTCGTGCCCATTCTCGTCGCGCTCGGCTTCGTCGGGATCCTTGTTCTGCTCAGCAGCACCGCGGCGGCGCCGTTCATCTACACCCTGTTCTAATCCATCCGACGCGGTGAGGACTCCCAACGATGATCCGGTTCGTCAGGGATTGGAAGAAGAAGCACCCGAGGATCGTCTACACCTTCTACCTGTTCGTGATGGTGATCGTTCTCTCGGAGATCGCTTTGCGCATATTCGTCACGTGGGATCCCGCCTACTACGTCGGCTTCAGCGATCCCGCGCCGAACACGGTGATCGAGTACCCCTACGGCATCATCAAGTACAACAGCGATCGCTTCGCCGATGACGAATTCGAGAAGATCAAGACGCGACCTCGTGTCGCGTATTTCGGCGACTCGGTGTGCTACGGCGTCGGGGCCGGCTACGGATACCGCATCTCCGAGCTCCTCGAGGACACCTACCCCCAGTATGCGCATCTGAACCTCACCGGCGGTCTCGACACCGACATGTCGATGGACATGGCGGAGAAATACCTGCAATTGGCCGGTCGCTTTGACGTCGATGTGGCTGTCTATCTTATGAATCTGAACGACATCGGACCCTACAACGCCGATCAACCCGATCAGCGGCTGGCGGTGTTCCGCGTCGGGGCGCTCTTCGACTGGCTGCGCGGGCGAAGCTACCTCTATACCTACCTCCGATTCGCCGTCAAAAACACCGTGGTCCGACTCGGTTGCACCCAGAGCGGCCATAAGCAGGTCGAGCTTTATCCGAATGAGTTCCGTGACGAGTTCGAGGCCACTGCCGAGCGCATCAACAGTGTGGGCCGGCGGCTGAGCGACCACGGCATCGGATTCGTGGTCCTCATTCTCCCCTACGAGATGCAGATCTCCCGGGAGGCCGCCGAGACCTACAGGGAGCTGGACATTGGGTGGGGGGACTCTTTCCTCGATCGCGGCCCGCAGAAGCTGCTCATCAACCTGCTCAACGAGGCGGTCGTGATCGACGGGTACAACGCGTTTATCGACCCCGAGCATGCTGCGGCCGACTGGAACGCCTACGGCGTGGGCGAGTGCTTTGTCTACAACCGGGGCGACAAGATCGACTGGAATCACCCCAACCGAAAGGGGCACCGTCTCCTCGCCGACTTCATCGCGCGAACCGGCGTTCTGCACACGGCGATCAAGAAGAAGCACGACGCATCATCGGACAGTCAGACGAGTGAGATCGCGCCGCCCGGCGAGGAGTGATCGCGCCGCCGTCGGCGCCACCGACGGGCTGGTCAAGCTCATCGCCTCCAAGCCGCACGGCGAGATTCTCGGTTGCCACATCATCGGCGAGGACGCATCCGAGCTGATCGGGGAGGTCGCCGTCGCCAAGCGGCTGGAGGCGACGGTGGAGGATCTCATCTCGACGATGCACGCCCACCCGACGATGCACGAAGCGATGCACGAGGCCGCCCTCGGCATCGAGGGCCGGATGATCCATCAAGAAGCCAACGCCGCAGTACCGACCGCCGCGTTCTGTGAAGTGGCGCTACGCCCCAGCAGTCAGCTCCCCCGCCATACGCCGCGCATCCTGCACCCCGCGTCGAATCTCCTCACGTTCATACTTTGGCTTGAGTTCCTGCACTCGGGCGAGGATGGGCTCATCGCCTGTGACCCTTTCCTGGCGCTCTACCCAGAGGCATGTAGCCAGAAGCTCCAGCTCTCTGCTGTCGCGCCTGCCAAACGCCGCGGCGACCTTCTGAACGGCGGCGCGATCGGAGGGATCGAGCGATTCGGGCAGCTCCTCGGAAGACCGATACTGCGGTCCATACCCGGGCTTCGGGTAGTCTTTCTCCAACTGCCCGAGGGCCTCCATCCCCGAGAATCTCGAATCAAGCTGCCGTGAATAAGGGCCGAATCGATAGAACTCGAACCGGAACGGCGGCTTGGCAAGTCCCAAAAGCCGGACCAGAAAGAGACACTTGTGGACATGTATGCGGCCCGTCCAGCTATCAGCCCGCCGGAGTTCCTCAACGGCCGCTGACACCCAGCTATCGGGTCCTCCCTTGGCCATTGCCGGGTTCTCCTGTCGATAAGTCAAAATCTGACAAGGGGTTATCGACAATCCACTGGTTGCACCACCCCTTCACCTCGCCGCGTCTCCCCGGTTCAGCATACACTCGGCCCCTCCAGATTTTCGACGACATACCCCGGACAATCTCAGAAATCGCATCAAGATATCGTGTGTCACCATCCAGGATCACCCATATCTTGTTGGCCTCGGTGAACATTCTCGTGGCCGAGTGATCGGGCTCGTCCGTCAGCGTGTCCGGACCGAACTTTATACTAACATCGTTTTTGAGCTTGTCAAACCTGCCTTTGCAGGGATAGCGGCCGTCCTTCTTGTTGGGATCGAGATTGTCCGAGAGGATCAGTTCCTTCGCCAGGCGCATGTGCGATCGATCGATGAAACGCTTGGCCGGCACGTGCCCCGGGCACGTCGAATCGACTGCTGCCTGATACAGCGCCTGCAGCACACGGCTATCAGAGACCTCGACGTAGTCCTGGACAGTTCTCGGCAGGGTTTCCTCATCACCCCATTGCGTCTTCGCCCACTCCTTCATGAACTGCTCAAGGTGCATCTCGTAAATGCGCTTTGTCTTGTGGAAGTACAATGACTGATACATCAGGTATCGCGCGACGACCATCTGCTCGGCAACCAGCCACCCCCCTTCATCGAATCCGATCCGGTGTTCCTGCTCCGCCTCCTTCGGAGGAGGCACCATGGCGATGCTGCCGACAAGACGACGATAATCAAACTCGCCCGATTTCTGGCCGGAGTGATAGGCATCTCGGAGCAGATAGTCGATTCGATCTGACCCGAATTCCCCCGTCAGCAGTTCGTTCAGAAACTCATGGTGCGGAAGTCGCTTAAGCTCGGACACGAACTCAAAGCCGGTGCCGACTGCCACGACTTCGTCGACGATGTCTCCATACGCCGCCCTGAATCGCTTATCGATCGCCTCTCGAATCGAACTCTCCCTGATGACAGCGGCTGACATCTCTTCGTGTGTCACGCGAACTGGCGTTCCATCGTCGTCAAGCGCCGGTTGGCCACTGCTGTCCACTCGCCATGGCAGAAGTTCCTCGCCACTGTGCGAAAACGGGGCGTGGCCAACGTCGTGAAGCAAGGCCGCAAGCCGAAGCACCTGCAGCGCGCGGCTTTGTCCATCACGCGAAAGCCTGAACTCTCTCTCCAGGATCCCATCGTCCCGCTCGACCAACGCGTCGAACATGAGCGTCGACAGATGCAGACAGCCGATTGAGTGCTCGAAACGGGTGTGATTCGCTCCAGGATAGACCATGTGGCCCATCGCCAGTTGTCGGATATCCCGCAGGCGCTGGAATTCCGGACAGTTGACGATCTCCCACTCTGCTTCGGAGAGCTTCACGAACCCGTACAGCGGATCACGAACCTCATGCACACGGTCATATGATGCTGGCATTGACGTTCCCCCAGCGCAGACCCGAACCTCGCGTCTATTGTAGCATCAACCGCCCACGAAAGTGCTGCTCGCGAGACCGGCGAGGAAGGGCGGAGGCGTAACGAGGTCTCTCACGGCCTTCCGCATCAATTGGTGGCGCTCTCCCAGAACAATGTTCAGACAGCAGGCACCCTCGGGAGAGCGTCGGCGTCCGCTGGACGCGCTGGGCCCACTCTGACATCATGGCACGAATACTCGTAAGACCGTGGCAAGGACTCTGCCGTCCCATGATCACAATCGAATCAACAACCGAGACCCTGCGATGCTTTGCGCCCGATCGGCGCGCGGGGCAGTTGGAATACGAATCGATCCTCAACGCCACGCCGACGGCCGAGCGCCTCCGCGCCTGGCACGATCTGCTGGCCTCCGAGCCGCACCTGGCCGGCACGGAAGGCGATCGGCGCGTCATCGCGCGCCTCGTCGACGCGTTCCAGTCGATGAACTTGGAGGTCGAGCGGCACGACATCTGGGCCTACTTGCCCTTCCCCGTCGATGCCGCGGTCGAGATCGTAAGCCCCGCTCATGAATCCCTGCCCGTGCGCGAGGCCGCGCTTGAAGATGATCCCGACACGGCCCATCAGGACCTGCCCTTCGGCTTCACCGCCTACAGCGGCAGCGGCGATGTGACCGCCGAGATCGTCTACGCCAACTACGGCACCAAGGAAGATTTCGAAAAGCTGCGCGAGCTGGGCATTGATCTTCGCGGCAGGATCATCATGGCCCGCTACGGCAAAAACTTCCGCGGTTACAAGGCCAGGTTCGCCGAGGAGGCCGGAGCCGCGGCCCTGCTCATCTACACCGACCCGCGCGATGACGGCTATATGAAGGGCCTGCCATACCCGGAAGGCGGCTGGGCCAACGAGACATTCATCCAGCGCGGCTCACTGCTGACGCTCCCCCAGCCGGGCGATCCGCTTACGCCCGACCACGAGGCCACCGAGGGGGCCGACCGCCTCGATCCGGATGATGTCGCCCTGCCGCGCATCCCCGTCCAGCCGATCGGGTGGAGCGCCGCCCATCGCATCATGTCTCACATGACCGGCCGGGCTCTGCCGCACGATCTGATCGAGGACTGGCAGGGCGGCCTGCCGCTGGCGTATCGACTGGAGGGCGGGGAAGCGCTGCGCGTGCGGGTCATGGTCAGGCAGGATCGGGGCATCGCCAGGACGGCGAACGTCGTGGCCCGCCTGCCGGGCCGCGAGCATCCCGAACAGCTCGTCATCATGGGCTGCCATCACGATGCCTGGAGCTTCGGGGCCGGTGATCCGCTGTCGGGGCTCATCGCGCTGCTGGAGTCGGCGCGGAGCTTCGCCGAGGCCGCCACGGCCGGGCGCCCGCCGGGGCGGACGATCCTCTTCGCCGCCTGGGGCGCCGAGGAGTCGGGCATCATCGGCTCGGCCGAATGGTGCAAGGCCCACGCGGCCGAGCTGGCCGCCGGCGCCGTGGCCTACATCAACCTCGACATGGCCTCGATGGGCGGGAACTTCAACAGCGCTTCCGCCCCGACCCTCAAGCAGTTGATCGCCGACGCGGCGAAGATCGTGGCCTCGGCCGACGGCCGCGCCGGCCGGTGCGTCTATGACGGCTGGACCGAAGACGGGGCGAAGGAGCCGGCCTTTGATGATCTCGGGGGCGGCTCGGACCACCTCACCTTCTACTGCCACCTGGGCATTCCCTCCTGCTCCCTGACCGGGTCCGGCTGCCACGGCGTGTCCTACCACTCCAACTACGACACGCTGAGGTGGTACCGGCAGGTGGTAGGCGACGACTACGGCCCGGCCCTGATGGTGGCGCGGATGACGAATCTGGTCACCGCCCGCCTGGCCGGCGCCGGCGTCCTGCCCCTGGATGGGCCGCGATATGTCATCGATGCTCGGCGGCATCTGGAGGAACTGGCGGCGCGGGCGGAGAAGCTGGGCGTGAAGCTGAATGACTCCGCCCTGAAGGCCGCAATCGAGGCCTGCGAACGGGCCATAAAGTCGACGTGGCCGCGGGTGATGGAGGCGCTGGAGGACGGCCGGCTGGGCGGAGCCCGGCTTGAGCAGATCAACGCCATCCTGCTGGGGCTGGAACGGCGGTGGCTCGATGAGCGGGGTCTGCCGGGTCGGCCGTGGAATCGGAGCCTCTTTGCCGCCACCGATCCCGGCTCCGGCTATGCGGCGTGGACGCTGCCGGGACTTCGCGGGGCGATCGAGCAGCGCGATGAGGCGGCGATTGACGCGGAGCAGAACCGTTGCCGACTCGTCTTCGAGGCCCTGACGGAAGCCGGCGGGCAGATCGACACGATACTGAGTCTCGCCGCGTCGGGGCCGTGAGAGGGCGGAATACGGCACTGATCGATGTCTACTGATGAGCCGGTCGGCGACTTCACATCACTGGCCGTGAGTGCATCATTTGGCGGCAGTAACGGATTTCCTGATCCGCTTAGCCGGCCTATGATCTCCTCCCCGCGGACGAGGGCACTGCGAGGATGAGGTGGATCATGGCGAACCGGTCGCAGGCCTTGATGCGTGCAACCCATCATCGCGAATACTGGAGACCGACCGATCCGGTCGGCGTCGGTCTTCCGATGTCGGCCGGCCTTCCGTGGAGGATCTCCTTTCACGGGAAGATCGCCAGAAGAAACCATCGTGAGTGTTTGACCGCCTCCGGTTAATATAACTTCGAATCCCCATCGAGGTCATCCATGAACAAGCCATTGAGTGACGCGGTGAAGAAGATCTGCCAGGCCTACGGGGGGGACCGCACGCGTCTGTTGAGCATTGTGCGGGCGGTGCAGGCACAGGACAGTTGCGTCTGCGACGATGCGCTGAACGCCATCGCCGCCGAGCTGTCCATCCCGCGCGTGGAAGTGCAGAGTTGCGTCTCCTTCTACTCCTTCCTGACTGACAAGCCCAAAGGCCGGATCGTCATCCGCTTGTGCAACGACATCATCGATCGGATGCACGGCTTTGATCACGTGGTCGAGGCCTTCTGCGAGGAGCTGGGCATCGGTCTGGGCGAGACGACGCCCGACGGGAAGATCACGCTGGAGACCACCGCCTGCATCGGCATGTGCGACCAGGCGCCGGCGGCGCTGGTCAATGACGTGGTGGTGACGGATCTATCCAGCGACAAGGCGCGGGAGATCGTCCGTGAGTTGCGGGCGCGAATGGACCCGGATCGCCTGGTCAAGCACCTTGGCGACGGAAACAACGCCCACGATCTCATCCACGCCATGGTGAAGAACAACATCCGCAAGGAAGGGCCGATCATCTTCTCGCCCTACAACCGGGGCGAGGCGGTCGACAAGGCGCTGTCCATGCGGCCGGCGGAGGTGATTCGCTCGGTGAAGACTTCCCGGCTCCGGGGACGCGGCGGGGCCGGCTTCCCCTGCGGGCTCAAGTGGGAGTTCACCCGCGGAGCCGAGGGCGAGAGGAAGTTCGTGCTCTGCAACGCCGACGAAGGCGAGCCCGGCACGTTCAAGGACCGCGTGCTTCTCACCGAACGGCCCGATCGGGTCTTCGCGGGCATGACCATCGCCGGTTACGCCATCGGCGCCGAGCTGGGCATCCTCTACCTCCGCGGGGAATACGCCTACCTGCGTCCCTTCCTGGAGGATGTGCTGCTGAAACGTCGCACCGACGGGCTACTGGGCCACAGCGTCTGCGGCAAGGAAGGCTTCAACTTCGACATTCGCATTCAGATGGGGGCCGGGGCCTACATCTGCGGCGAGGAGACCTCGCTCATCAGCTCCTGCGAAGGCATGCGGGGGGATCCGAAGACGCGACCGCCGTTCCCCGCCCAGAAGGGCTATCTGGGCTGTCCCACCGTGGTCAACAACGTCGAGACCCTCTGCTGCGTGACGAAGATTCTCGAGGAAGGTCCGGCCACCTTCTCCGCCTTCGGCACCGAGCAGAGCTCCGGCACCAAGCTCCTGAGCATCTCCGGCGACTGCCGGCGGCCGGGCGTCTACGAGCTTCCCTTCGGCGTCACCCTCCGCCAGGTGCTCAAGCTCGCCGGCGCAGACGACGCCATCGCGGTCCAGATCAGCGGCCCCAGCGGGCAGATGATCGGGCCCGATCAGTTCGACCGCATCATCTGCTTCGACGATCTGGCCACCGGCGGGTCGACGATGGTGTTCGGCCCCGAGCGGAACATCCTCGAGATCGCTCATGCGTTCATGGAGTTCTTTGAGGATGAGAGCTGCGGCTACTGCACGCCCTGCCGCGCGGGCAACGTGCTGCTGCGGCAGTACCTGAAGCAAATCATGGATGGCCGGGGCGAGATGAGCGACCTTGCGCAACTGGAGCACCTGGCCCAGGTCATCAAGGTCACCAGCCGCTGCGGGCTGGGACAGACCTCGCCGAACCCCGTGCTCACCACGCTCAAGAACTTCCGACCGGTGTATGAGGCGCTGGTGAAGGATGATCCCGACAACTTCAAGCGCAGCTTCGATCTGAAGGCGGCGCTGGCCGAGTCGGAAGCCCTCACCGGCCGCCCGTCGGTTCATTGCCACGCCTGAGTGAAGGAAGGAACACGCTGATGACAGACAAAGTCACCTTCACCATCGACGGAACGGAGATCCCGGCCCGAGCCGGCCAGATGATCATCGAAGCCGCCGACGAGGCCGGTGTTTACATCCCGCGCCTCTGCCACAAGCCGGGCCTGGCCCCCTTCGGCAGTTGCCGTCTCTGCACGGTGCTCGTCAACGGCCGCCCGGCCAGCGCCTGCACACAGCCGGTGGCCGAAGGCGTCGTGGTGGAGAACGACACGCCGACCCTGCGGGACTATCGCCGCACGCTTATCGAGATGCTCTTCGTGGAAGGCAACCACTTCTGCATGTTCTGCGAGAAGAGCGGCAACTGCGAACTGCAGGCGATGGCCTACCGCCTCGGCATCACCGCCCCGACCCTGCCTTACCAGTGGCCGCACCGCGAGGTGGACGCCTCGCATCCCGACATCATGATCGATCACAACCGGTGCATACTCTGCGGCCGGTGCGTGCGGGCCTCGCGCGACCTGGACGGCAAGCACGTGTTCGGCTTCGTAGGCCGCGGCGCGCACAAGAAGATCGCGGTCAACGCCGACGCGAAGCTGGCGGATACGAATGCGAATGTCACCGACCAGGCGCTGGACGTCTGCCCGGTGGGGGCGCTGCTCCGCAAGCACGTCGGCTACGCCGTTCCCGTGGGCCGGCGCCTGTACGACCACGAGCCGATCGGCACGGAGATCGAGGCGAAAGAGCCCGCTGCACGCACCTGAGGAACTGACCATGGCGAAACCCAAGATTGCCACAACCTCCCTGGCCGGCTGCTTCGGCTGCCACATGTCCCTGCTGGACATCGACGAGCGCATCCTCGAGCTGGCGGAGATCGTCGATTTCGACAAGTCCCCCATCGATGACATCAAGACCTTCACCGGCCGCTGCGCCGTGGGGCTCATCGAGGGCGGCTGCGCCCACGAGGAGAACGTCGAGGTCCTGCGGGAGTTCCGCAAGCACTGCGACATCCTCATCTCGATCGGCGACTGCGCGACGATGGGAGGGATCCCCGCCCTGCGGAACATGGTGCCCATCCGGGAGTGCCTGGAAGAGGCCTACATCAACGGCCCCTCCGTGCACAATCCTGCGGGCAAGGTGCCCGATGACGAGGAAATCCCGCTCATGCTCGACAGGGTCTACCCGGCCCACGAGGTGGTGAAGATCGACTACCACCTCCCCGGCTGCCCGCCCCCCGCCGACACCCTCTGGGAGGCGCTGGTGGCCCTGCTTACGAACAAGCCGGTGGATCTGCCTTACGAGCTCATTAAGTATGATTGATGAAATCTGACCGCGACCCGACGAAGGACGCGTTCCTGTTCGGAGATTGAGAACAGTGGTAGCGACAAAGGAAATGAAGCGGATCGTGATCGAGCCCGTCACCCGCGTGGAAGGCCACGGCAAGGTGACGATCCTGATGGATGAGAATCATCAGGTGCAGCAGGCCCGGCTGCACATCGTGGAGTTCCGCGGCTTCGAGCGGTTCATTCAGGGCCGGCCGTTCTGGGAGCTGCCCGTCGCCGTGCAGCGCCTCTGCGGCATCTGCCCGGTCAGCCACCATCTCTGCGCCGCCAAGGCGGTCGATCGCCTGGTGGGCGGCGAGAACCTCACGCCCACCGCGGAGAAGATGCGCCGGCTGATGCACTACGGCCAGTTCTTCCAGAGCCACAGCCTGCACTTCTTCCATCTCTGCTCGCCCGATCTGCTCTTCGGCTTCGACGCCGATCCGAAGATCCGCAACGTGTTCGGCGTGGCCGCCAAGTACCCCGACCTCGCCAAGCAGGCCGTGCTCATGCGCAAGTTCGGACAGGAGGTCATCAAGGCCACCGCGGGGAAGAAGATTCACGGCACCGGCGCCATCCCCGGCGGGATCAACAAGAACCTCTCCCTTGAGGAGCGAGACTTCCTCCTCAAGGACATCGACCAGATGATCCAGTGGGCCCGCGACTCGGTGAAGATCGCCAAGGATTACACGCTCGAGCACCTGGAGGTCGCCACGCAGTTCGCCGCCTTCGATTCCAACCACGTCGGCCTCGTGCAGCCCGACGGCGCCTGGGAGATCTATGACGGTGGGCTCCGCGCCCTGGACAAGGACGGCAACACGATCTTCGACCACATGGACAACCAGAAGTACCTGGACTTCATCGCCGAGGAGGTCCGGCCCTGGTCGTACATGAAGTTCCCCTTCATCAAGTCCATCGGGCCGGAGGACGGCTGGTACCGCGTGGGCCCGCTGGCCCGCATCAATGTCTGCGACTCCATGCCGACACCGGAGGCCGAGGCGGCCCGCAAGGAGTTCAAGGCCCTCACCGAGGACAAGCCCAACAACCTCACCCTCGCCTATCACTGGGCACGGCTGATCGAGACCCTCGCCTCCGCCGAGCACATGCGCGAGCTGCTCAACGATCCGGATCTTCAGGGCGATGACCTGGTGGTGAAGGGCGAGGGGCGCCGCGAGGCGGTGGCGATCCTCGAAGCCCCGCGTGGGACGCTGTTCCATCATTACAAGATCGATGAGAACGACCAGGTGGTCATGGCCAACCTCATCGTCTCCACCACGTCCAACAACGAGCCCATGAACCGGGCCGTGCAGCACGTCGCCGCCAACCACCTCTCCGGCAAGGCGGAGATCACCGAAGGGATGCTCAACCACGTGGAGGTGGCCATCCGGGCCTACGACCCGTGCCTGAGCTGCGCCACCCACGCCCTGGGGCAGATGCCGCTTGTCGTGGAGCTGGTTGACTGCGAAGGCAACATGATCGACCGCAAGGTCAAGGAATGACGTGATGGGTGCCGCGGCGGTGAGTGTGCTTCTGATCGGCTACGGCAACCCGGGCCGGCTCGACGACGGGCTCGGACCGGCCTTGGCCGACGCCATCGCCGCGCTGAACCTCCCGCACGTCACCGTCGAGAGCGATTACCAGCTCCAGCCGGAAGACGCGGCACAGATTGCCTGCCACGATGTGGTCATCTTCGCCGATGCCGACATCAAATGCGCTGAGCCGTTCCGCTTCGAGCGCATAGAGCCAAAGCGGCAGACGAGCTTCTCCAGCCATTCGACCTCCCCCGAAGCGCTGCTGGCGCTGGCCCATGATGCGTTCGGCGCTTCCACGCCCGGCTACGTGCTGGGCATTCGAGGCCGTAAGTTCGACGAGTTCGGCGAAGGGCTTTCGGCCGCGGCGCAGGCCAACCTCGATGCGGCCAGTCGCTTCCTTCTCCCCCTGCTCAAGACGCGGCGATTCGATACGCTGACCACTCAATCCGGCGCCGGTTCGCCGTGCGCCACACCCTCTTGAAGGCTGCCCAGCGATGCAAGACGGAAAGCACGTCATCCTCTACATCGACGACGATCAGGACTATCTCGATTCCGTGCGGGTGATCCTGGAGTCCAACGGCTACGCGATGGTGGAGGCGAGAACCGCCCAGGAAGGACTGAAAGTCTTCAAGGCGGCCGAGCCGGATCTGGTCATCGTGGACCTCATGATGGAAGAGATCGACGCGGGCACGCGCTTCGTCACGGACCTGAGGGCGATCGGCGGCGAGGTGCCGATCTACATGCTCTCCAGCGTGGGCGACAACCTCCAGATGAGCACCGACTACACCGCCCTGGGCCTGGCCGGCGTCTTCCAGAAACCCCTCAGCGCCGACACCCTCCTGGCCGTCCTCAAGTCGAAGCTGAAATAGGCGCGGCCTGATCTTCCCCCTCTCCTGTCCGGGAACGATCAACGGGAAGGCGAAATCGGGCTTGCGCCGGGCGCGGCGAACCCGCCGCTTCTCAGAGACACTCCCCCCACATGCCCAGCAGGGCGAGCAGGTCTGCGGTGTCCGTGTCGCCGTCGCCGTCCACATCGGTCGGGCATTCATCGAGCGGGCAGGGCCCGAAGTGCTCCTGGAGGTCGGCCAGATCCTGGAAGTTCACAACGCCGTCGCCGTTCAGATCCCAGGGGC
>Ga0272441_10002090_pt1 | contig 41317 bp, 38 predicted proteins | sample SSMProp6N_FD_193582 | JGI IMG/M metagenome (GOLD analysis project Ga0272441, IMG submission 193582) | Marine sediment archaeal communities from Little Sippewissett salt marsh, Falmouth, MA, United States - SSM-Prop-6N | ecosystem: Environmental > Aquatic > Marine > Wetlands > Sediment ...
CTTCAAAAGGAGCAAGAGCAGTCAGAATTTGACTTTGCGTAGAGGCCCCTTTTAGGGGCCTTCCTCATACCACCAGTTCTACTGGTGGTTCTGATTGCCCGAATCCGCTCGAAAAAGACTTTTTACGAAAGAATCATGATTCGTTGAGTACGAATCTATTGGGAGATCCCTCGCAGGTTATAAGGGTCTCGCTGAATAGTAAGGAAATTGGTTGTTTTTGTATTTGCTCGCTGATCTTGCCGCAAGCAGCGGGGGATGAGTTCGCTGCCCAATTCAATTTTGATTGTCAGCCTCAATGGTCCGGACGGATATGATGCGCCGGAGATAATCACCCCTCCGTGATCCTGTGCCCAGGTGGAGATCGGTAACGGCTACCCTGGCGATGACACGGACGATATCCCCCCGCCAGGTCTTCTGCCGGTATCCCCACGTGTCGTGAATGGCGAAGGCCTTCCCCGCCGTCGATCCCAGATAGATCATGATGTGTCCCCGCATATAGAGCAGGCTTGTACCCCCCGCTGCCCCGTCGACGATGATACGTTCCTTTTCGTCCTGTTGTGTCGTGTCATCGAATTCGGCAATGAGTCTGCCCACCTGTGCCTGTTTTGATGAGTTGCGCGGCAGGTCGATACCCACCGTTGCAAAGACCTGTTGAATGAAACGGGAACAGTCCTGTTCTCCGTACATGCCGCCCCACCCGTAGGGTTCGTTGAGCAGCGCGAAGGCCCCCTCGATGATGGTCCGTGCCGTGTAGGGGAGGTAGCCCGCATGGATACTGTCCTTCTTGACAAAGCCCCGTCCCAGTGATGCATTTTCCCCCCTGTCTTGCAGGGGAATGACGATTTCAGCGACTGTGCCCGATATGTCCGCTGCAAGGGGGAGGCGGACCCCCGTGCGCACGTATTCATGGTAATCGGTCATCTCCCTGTCTCTGTATATGACCGCCTTGGGGGCCGTTACCACGACAAATCGTTTCGGATTCAGGAAGAGATCCACTGCTGAGCGGTCGAGGATGGCAACTCGTTCCGTTTCGATCCAGCCCTCGCTCATCTCGTCTATGACGTAGTACCACCGGCCGTCGGCGCTTTCGTGGGCGACGGCGACGGGGGTCCCCACGTCGAGGGCGCTGTTCTGCAGGTCATCGAAATCGATATCTCCGAGTTTCGTGTATATTTTGTCCTGTGTGGGGAAGACCCGCTGATGCGCATAGCGGCTGACAACGCCGAGGCGGAGCGGTACCTCTTCGGGAAGGGTGTCGAGAGCCATGGTTCGTTCCATCGTCCGGGTAAAACTTCTTCCTACCTGTCGACCCCTTTTCGTATAGCGGGTGCGTGACGTGAACCACTCCATAACCATCTGCGCCCTGTCCCGTATCTTCGATGACGGGTATGATTCGGGAAGTTCCCTGAGGTCTTTCCGTACCTCCAGTTCGCCGATGATCTGCCTGTTGAGGGAGGCAATTTCCGCACTGTCCATGATGACACGGTCGGGGAAGGGGTGGCGTTCTATCCAGTATCCCGCCGTCTTCATGTCCCGCGTCGTTCCCGGCAACATCCCCGGGACAGAGTGGTAGAGTGTTTCCACCGTCGCGCATCCTGTGAATGACAGGACGAGCAGGACAGATATTGCCATCACCTGAACATAGGAAACCTGGTGGAGCTTGTCTTTCATAAGAGGGTCCTTCCTGAGCATGCCCTGCACGGGCATGGCATCGATTGTGCCGGGGTCTGTCGCTTGTCCGGCACCTTCCTTACATCCTAGAGGGACAGCATATTCTTTGCCCGGACGATGGTCTGTTCCACATAGTCGCGACTCATGTATGGAATGGGAGAGGGTGTCTCGAAGATCCTCCCGGGGATCCTGAGATTGTCCAGGGAAAAGCCTTCACGATATTTGAATCGGTATTTCTCACGGTGGATCTCCCTCCCGATACGGGTCAGGTCATCGGTGGTGAGCTCAAAACCAGTGACAGTCAAGATCTGTGACACGAGATCGGGGAGGTATATGCCCCGGGCAAAGAAGCAGACCACCAGGCTTGACAGTATCTGGCGCCACCATTCTTCGTCGAGGATCATTGCCGCCAGTTCTTCCGGCGTCACTTCCTTATTGGCAAGCACCTTCTGGTCGATGCCGTACCCTCCATTGTCAAGATGGCTGTGGCGGGCACCGAGAAGGCTGCCGACATGTGCCGCCGGTCCCGTATGGTATCCCGGCATTTCGTTGCCCCCGAAGGTGAGGGCAAAGTCCTCTCCACCGTACCGGGACGCCGCCTCTTCGACACCCTGAGCAAGGGTACGGTAAAACTCATTGGGCTGAGAGACTATGTGACCGGCCGCTTCCATATAAGCGGTATGATCACCCCAGGTGGGTCTGATGCCCATGGTTTCGGCCTCGGTAATGAGGCCGCGTTCCATTGCCTCCGTCATCCACGCGAGGGCCACACCGGCGCTCATGGCATCGATACCGTAGGCCTCGATGCGGTCCATGAGTTTCAGGTAATGGTCGGCCTGTCCGATGCCGAGCATCGATCCCAGGGCGTAGAGCGGTTCGTAGTCATAGGATATCATCGATGTCTTATAGAAGTATTCTTCGTCCTCATAGAGCTCCCGCAATGCCGCTATGTGGATGCATCCCACGGGACAGTGTGAACAGGCGATCCGCCTGCCCAGGAATTGTTCTGCCAGTGTCTCTCCCGATATGCCTGATGCCTGGTCGAAGCGCGACTCCTGCAGGTTCCTCGTGGGTAGTCCACCGAATTTGTTCAAGGGCTCTATATTGTCGGCCGTACCCAGGTCGTAATACTTCTTCATAACCGGAGATTCCACGGCCGTCTTGAATATCTCACGGTATGACTTTCGATAAAATTTCGTGTCGGTGACGGGGATGGAGCTCCTGCCGGAGATCACCACGGCCTTCAGCTTCTTGCTTCCGAAGACTGCGCCCAGTCCGAGCCTGCCGAAATGACGATAACTCTCCGTGGTAACGCAGGCATATCTGACCAGCGCTTCTCCCCCTGCACCGATGCGCATGATCGTCCGCAGGCCGGCCCCCGATTCGTTTTCCCTGATGATGCGTCCCGAGGAGAAACTCTGCATCCCCCAGATAGACGTTGCGTCCCGGAAGTGGACGTCATGACCGTCGATGGAAATGTAGATGGGGATGTTACTGGCCCCCGTTATGACGAGGGCGCCATAGCCTGCCATGCGCAATGCCACGGCGCTTCGGCCGCCGCAGTGACTTTCCCCGAGGTTTCCCGTCAGTGGTGACTTGAAGAGTGCCACCGTCTTCGATGCCAGGGGATAGAGCCCCGTCAGGGGACCGACGGCGAAGATGATGGGATTGTTACTCTCCAGCGGATCACAGTGCTCACTGCATTCTTCATGGAGCAGCTGTGTGGCGACACCGGTGCCGCCGATGTATCGGGAAAAGAGATCCTCCCGGTCCTCTACCGAAAAGGTCCGTTTCGATAAATTAACATAGAGAACACGTGTCAGTCTGTCATCCTTCAGCATGATTCGACCTCCTTTCTTCCTTGAGACCGAGTACACCGTGGGGACAGAAATCGACGCAAAAACCGCAGTGGATACAGATCATCGGTTTGTTGGTTTCCTCGTTCCAGAATATGGCATGGACCATACAGGCATCGCGGCAGCGTCCGCAGCCGATACACTTTTCCGGCTGCAGTGATACCCCTCCGCCCTTTCTCTGTTTCAGTGCCCCCGTGGGACATACCCGGGCGCAGGGTGGGTCTTCGCAGGCCCGGCAGACAACCACCGTAAAGCCCCGCTCCATACCGCCGATGGAGCGGACGCCGATGCAGGATTTTGCCAGACCGGCTTCATTTTGCCGTCGCGAGCACGCGAACATGCACAACTGGCATCCGATACACTTTTCCGTTTCCAGCACTGCTAATCTCATTGGGTTACCTCTTCTGTGATGCCACTACAGAGAGCTCCTGCCCCGACAGGGGTATTGACTGGTTGTACCCCATGTAGATGGCATTACCTTTTATATGCCTCAAGTTTTTTCAATACGAGGGAGGCGAAGGTCTTCGCCAGTTCATCATGCATGAACCGGTGATCGGAGTATGCCGTTACCTGTACGAAGAGTGTGCCCTTCCTGAACAATACCGTTGTAGAGGGTCCTGCATAGCCCTGTTGCGTCGTTCTTCGATAGCGGTATCCCTCGTCGCCGTAGGGTTCCTTCCTGAATTTTTCATAGTGGGGATTTTCTTCGAAATTCTTACGAAAGTTTGCCACCACCTGTGTCAGGTCCTCTGCCGCCTGGATCTCGATACCCACGGAGGCCGATTCCGTGGCCGTTGTGTATTGCGGTTTCGGTTCACGTTTCCACGACGAGGTGGTACGGCGCAGTGTCATGTTGTTGTAGGCCTTCACCACGAATTCCCGTGAATGTTTCCTGTTGATGGAACCGGACCACCGGAAGATGGTTCCCTCTTCTCCAGGCATGTCGTCCAGCGAGGGATGGAGACCTTCCATGACTGCCAGCGAGGGCAGATCAGCCGCCTGCAATGAATGGATCCCCGGTACGAGCAGGAACAGCGCCGTCGCACAGAGGAAGAGAAAGAACCGGTGTGATCGTCTTCCGATGGGGATATGGATGGTATGAAACGTCATGAGTGCCTCCTGTAGCGTCGTGGTAGTGGTCCTGCAGGGACCCCTTTCGATTCCCTTTTTGTCAATAAGAATAATACGAAATATCAGTGATTGCAATGTAATTGTTGTTCTGAAAAATATGAAAGGACGTCTCTTTTCCCGTGCTATTGCCATATCGGGTAAAGTATGCTAGATGTCGTTTGTTTTCTATGCCATCTTCAATACTATTTCTATAGGATGGCCACACGGGCAGTTCATGATCGACAAGCATAACAGAGAAATAAATTACCTCCGCGTTTCCATTACCGACCGGTGCAATCTCCGTTGCGTCTACTGCATGCCTAAAGAGGGCGTATCGTTCCTTGGGCACAAGGACGTCCTGAGTTATGAGGAAATACTCAGGGTCGTACATGCCGCCGTTCGGACCGGTATCGTCAAGGTGCGTGTTACCGGGGGGGAACCGCTGGTACGACGGGGTGTAATCGATTTCCTCGCCGCCCTCAACAGGATTCCCGGCCTCAGGGATATCAGTCTCACGACGAACGGCATTCTGCTGGAGGACTATGCCGATGATCTGGTCACGGCGGGCATCAGGCGGATAAACGTCAGCCTCGATTCCCTCATTGCCGAAAAATACCGTGCCATTACCCGGGGGGGAGACCTCGCGCGGGTCCATCGGGGAATCGAAAAATCCTATACAGCGGGGCTTTCACCGATCAAGATCAATGTCGTGGCCATCAAGGGATTTAACGATGACGAGGTGATCGATTTCGCAAAACTGACCATGGATAGACCCTACCAGGTTCGATTCATTGAGTTTATGCCCATCGGCGAGGCGGCCCTGGAAAACGGTTTTCACTATCTCTCCCATGATGAGATCCTGGATACCATCAATGGCTTCAGCCCCCTTGAGGCCATCACTGGTAATCGGAGCAGCACGGACGGTCCCGCCCGCCTGTTCAAGATGCAGGGTGCCCGCGGTGAAATAGGTCTCATCAGCGCCATGAGTCACCAGTTCTGCAGTTCCTGCAACCGGTTGAGATTGACTGCCGATGGCCGTCTCAGGGCCTGTCTGATGTCGGATGAGGAACTGGACCTCAAGACCCCCCTCAGGGACGGGTGTGACGACGCGACAGTACAGGGACTGATACGAAGGGCCATTCTCAACAAACCGAAGAACTCGCCGCTTAATTGTTGTGAAACACGCCGGAAAAAGTGTATAAAAAACATGTCGGCAATCGGGGGATAACCTAACCTGTCTGTTATGTTTCGCAGCTTCACCCTGGGCAGAAATCAGCATGTGCTTTCCGACACCATAGAGACCCATTGATGAGTTATTCCCTGCATGAGAGGCTGGTCCTCAAATAATCTTACAGAGAGTGGGATATGCCCTGTGATGAGGAAATAGTAAGATCCTACGATGAATGGCTTCAATCGCCGGCGGGGTATTACATCGACTGGCGCGAAAAGGAACTCATTGCCGATCTTCTGTCACCCCGAAACGGGGAAACACTGCTGGATGTGGGATGCAAGACAGGGCATCACCTGCTCTTCTTCCGCAGGAAGGGGTGCGATGTCGCCGGTATCGATTCATCACCCCATATGATCGAAATGGCGAAAAGAAAACTGGGTGAACGGGCCGATTTTTACAAGGGGTCCGGTGAAGACCTCCCCTTTTCCGATAACGAATTCGACATCGTCACCGTCACATCACTGGGGTGTGCCGGTGATCCCCGGCGGGTCATCGGGGAGGCATTGCGGGTATGCAGGGGCAGGATATTCCTCGGTGTCTTCAACCGCTATGCACTGGCATCGTCGCAGCGACAGAAACACGAGCCCGTCTACAGTCACATCGACAATCCCTCGGCGTCACTGGGCATCTACAAACTCTTCAGCATGGTAAAGGCGGTACACACGGGTGAGGCGATACGCTGGGGCAGCGTCATCTCATTTCCCCTGGGATGGTATCCCGTTGTCTCCTTTCTCGAGGAACGCATCCCCGCCATCAAGAATCCCTTCGGGTCCTTTGTCGGCATGACAGTCCCCGCCATATACACCCATATGACCATCCAGGAGCCCCTCAGGGATACGCTCAAGCTGACGGTGGGGAAGGAACACCATGAACCGGTAACGAGGGAGATGAAAAAATGACGAAAGAGGCCATGCTGTACGACGTCCGTGCCGGTGATTCCGTGCAATGTAACCTCTGTGCACACCGGTGCACGATAGCCCCGTCGAAGCAGGGACTGTGCGCGGTGCGGGAAAACAGGGAGGGGCGTCTCTATTCACTGGTATATGGCAGACCCGTCGCGCAGAGTGTCGATCCCATCGAAAAGAAGCCCCTCTTTCACGTCTATCCCGGTTCCCGATCCTATTCCATCGCCACGGTGGGGTGTAATTTCCAGTGCACCTTCTGTCAGAATCACGATATCTCACAGATGCCCCGGGAGACTGGACGGATCACGGGGCGATCCGTTGCGCCCGGTGACATCGTGGAAGAGGCCCTGAAGGCGGGATCGCGGACCATCGCCTATACCTACACCGAGCCCACCGTCTTTTTCGAGTATGCCTGCGACATCGGTCGCATCGCCCATGAACGGGGTATAAAGAACGTCTTTGTCTCCAACGGTTTCATGACGGGCGAGGCCCTCGAAGCCATCGCACCCGTCCTCGATGCCGTCAACTGCGATCTCAAGGCATTCAGCGACGACTTCTACCGGCGATACTGCGGCGGGCGGCTGCAGCCGGTCTTGGACAGCCTGAAAAAGATGAAGGAACTCGGCATCTGGGTGGAGGTGACCACGCTGATCATCCCGTCACTGAATGACAGCGACGATGAACTGCGGGCAATTGCCCGGTTCATCTGTTCCATCGGTGCCGAAACCCCCTGGCACATCAGCCGCTATTTCCCCCGGTACCGGATGCGGGAACCGGCCCCCACACCCGTCGAGACGATCCACCGGGCCGCCCTGATCGGGAAGGAAGAGGGACTCCGGTACATCTACGGCGGCAATGTCCCCGGCGATGCCAGTGAGAGCACCCTCTGTCACCACTGCGGTCATCTCCTCATCGAACGATGCGGCTATCAGATCGGCACGATCGATCTGGAGGGTACGAGGTGTCCCCGGTGTCACACCGAGGTGGCGGGCATCTTCAGTGATTGAACGGCACGGCCTTCTCTACGCCAGCTTTCTTGCGATATAGACACCATAACTGTAAAAGCTTCTGTATTGTTCGTACAGTGCAATTTCTCTTTTCTCACTTTCCACCAGTGCCCGTGCCGCTTCACTGTTGCCATGCCGGTCGAGGAAGTCTGCAAATCTGTCCTGCAGGGGCCGATAGTAATTGTCGAGCCAGCAATGATCGGGCAGGACAAAATAGCCGATGGGGGAATAGCCGTTCTTTTCCAGTATGCCTAATTTTGCAGCGGCCGTATCTATCTCGGGATATTCCGTTTCCCAGTATTCCTGGAGTTCCGGCGGGCGGGAGGCGGTGGTCCAGGTGATCTCCGAGACAACAAGCAGGCCGCCTACTTGCAGATAGCGATGCCAGTCTGTTACGCCTCTTGCAAAGCCGATATTGTAGATCGCCCCCTCGGACCAGATAACGTCATATTCCGCTTCCTCAAAGGGCAGGCTGTCCATGGAACAGTCACGGGTCGTTATTTTTTCAGAAAGCCCCTTCTGTTCCGCCCTGTCTTCAAGTACGGCAAGAAAGTCCTGCAGGAAGTCCACGGCGGTGATCCGGGCGTTCAACAGACGCGCCAGCACCAGGGTGGAGGCCCCGGTCCCGCAGCCGATATCTGCAATCTTTAATGGTTCCGTCCGTTCTATCCCGGCCAGGTTCAGGGCCCGCTTCGTCTCTGCATCACCGCCCGGACCCTGACGGTCTCTATCTTTGTGAAGGTCTATCAAGAGTTGCATATCTTCCACTGATCTATCCTCATCTGTTTACAGCCATTACATTGGCGGTCATTTTCTATTTCTTCCTTGCAGCGTCGATTACATGATCCCGGTGTTCGCCGGCCTTTCTGTATCCCAGTTCGATCAGCTCGGCCGCACGGTCGAACTCCAGGGTCTCGCAGGCATTCCGGGCTATTTCAATGATATGGTCGGGCGGTTAGGCCGCGAGCTTCTGCCCTGCGATGGTCTCCTGCATGGCATCGAAGGCCTGGCTGGCGATGTCATAAGTGCCCAGTCGCGGCTCCCTTATCCGTGCCGACCATGGTCATGGTTATAAGCGGCACAAAGAAAGCCGCTAAGATTGGATCAGTCATCTACCCGTTCCTCATACAGTGACACGCCGCCCCTCCGGTCACCGTCCCGTCTATCCGCCATAGGCTGTTCCGTCAGTGCCGATACGAATGGCCTTGTGGAATTTGCGGTGGTTCTTGCCTCCGGCGGGAGCGATCATCTGCCACACGATGGTCCCGTCCGGTGCGATTTCGATCAGTTTGTTCCCGGCCGATCCCAGCGTATTGCCATTGGGCAGGCGGTTGGCCTCGCGGTTTGTATGCAATTCCCCTTCGCCGCCGGGATGGGACCAGCTCCACACGATCTCCTGGGTTTCAAGATCGAATTCGACAAACCGGTTGGGCCTGCGGAGCGCCACGAGCATATTCCCATTCTCGAGGATCTCCGGCTCGTGGTTTCGTTCCCCTTTGATTGTGCCCCGTGTCTGGACCTTGGTGCGCCTGTCCTTGCCCCTGAAGGTCCAGTCCCTGACGACTCGCCCGTCGGGACCGACTTCGGCGACGGTATTGAAATTGCGCATACTGACCAGTGTATTACCGTTTTCCAGACGGGTGACGGCATTGACATGCATCCAGCCTTCGGAATCGATACCGGCGAAGGGTTTCCGGTCATAGTCGGCCAGTCCCTTCCATGACCAGACAATCTTACCGGCAGGGTCGACCTCCCGCACCACGTCTTCACCCTTTTTACGCCAGCCGAGATTGTAGAGCGTGTTTCCATTGGGCAGGCGGTCGGCATCGTGGGAGGCCTGGCGATCCTTGTGCGCCCAGACCACCTTCCCTTTGCGGCTGATTTCAAAAATGCCGGAGCCGTTGACCGTGATCAGTATGTTGCCGTTTTCCAGGAGGGCGGCATCCAGTACGGCGCCGCGCATGGACGGTCTGAACTTCCACACGATGTTGCCTGTGAAATCGACCTCGACGACCCTGGGGTTCCGGGGATCGGACATGTCGGCCAGCAGTGTCGTTCCCGCGAAGACCCTGTCCTGCTCCAGATGCGTCACCTTGTAATCCCCCGCAAACGATGGGAATGCACAGAGACACATAATGACAACAATTATCAGACGAATCATACCGTTACCTCCTTTTCGCACACTTTTCGTACTGTCGTTTCTCTATATCCCGTCTCCGTTCGAATCCATGAGCCGGCAGGGCACAACGTCTATCTGAAAGGCGGGATAGGAATATCAGCTTATTGCCAGCGCGACCATTCCATAACCGACTGACAGAAAGGCCAAAGCCGGTCCTATACCCCACAGGTTCATTGTGTTTTCCATGAAGATCCTCTGTTCGATTTCCTATAACGAAAAAACAGGGTGTGTGTCAACTCGTCGGTGCCGGCATTCACAGACAAGCCGCTCACGATTCAAAATGAATCTCTTGTTTCGGTATTAATGGGTGTTTAGGAAAACTGCACTATTTCCGGGCCACGAAGACCATCTGATGGCAGTGGAAAGGGTCAATGCTTTCCAGGGCGCGTTGCATGCAATTGGGGAAGGGGTATAACCCATATCCATATCCCTGCACCTTCTCAAAACCAAGCATCAATAAATAGGACCGCAACACCCTGAAACTGAATACTACCAGGTGGCGATGAATGGGGGTATCCGCTTCGGAATCGGGCTGCAGGCTTTCGTGACTTACCTTGAATATCTCTTCCTGTTTTAACAACTCATCCGAGTCGAGATGCGGTCCACTGGATGGCATCTTCCCCGATAAGATTAAGGCAGCGGTAAAGTAGGTGCTGATATTGGGCGTCAATAGTACCAGCGTGCCCCCTTTTCCCAGGCAGCGATGGCATTCTCTGAGATATCTGCATGGATTCAACAGGTGCTCCAGGACAGACAGACCGAAGATGCACCGGTAACTCTCATCCCGCAACGCGAGCTTTTGATTCAAATCGCCCTGGATTACGTCCAGTCCCCTTCTGCGGGCGGTTTCAACGAGGCTTTCATTCCACTCTATGCCGCTGTACCGCTCCTTCTCCAGTCCCATCTCTTTCTGCAACAGATCGAACATCTGACCGGTATGTGCCCCGCAATCCAGGCAGGTACCACCATCTTTCAACGCGGCAATGATCTCCATATGTGCACGGGAATAGGCCTCGTGCATGGTGCGTCTATAGAGATTCGTAAAATATCGTTTCAGCATGATCGTATCGGTTTGGCTTTCTTGCTCTCAATGAAAGTATCGGTTATTTGGCCACTTATAATCAATATTGGTGCGATCATCAAAAATACTGAAATGTTCTCGTGTCCATTCCATGGGAAGGGGTTTTCTTACGTAACGCTCGGGTTCAGTTGCCGGTGCGTAAGCGAATGTCAAGCGCAACCCATGGTTGTGCATTTCCATGGACAAATCAACAAGCGCCCTATTCATAATTGGGCCGGGTGTTCCAAATTCTCCTCCATACCCATGCTAAACGGCGCCAATCCAGGGTTGTTTCCAGTCTTTCGTCGTCAATAGGGGTGGGATGCGGACCGTTCAACCGTGCGACATTGAATCGGAAAACATAATCGGGTTCAGAGCCCATGCGCAGATCGGTCATGATCACATAACCCTCCGCGGCTGAAAATGCAAAGTACCCCCTGGTGAATCTTTCCAATTTAACAACTGGTGGGTGTTCTCCTATTCCAGTCATCAATGCCAAGTTTCTGGGGTAGAAATCGATGAATAGGGGTGCCTGCCGATCGAAGAGAGAAAAATAGGTTTCAAAATACAGATCATTATCGATTCCAACTACCCGCCACAGCAAAGTAGTGAAGGGTGCCGGGGATGATATGAACCGGGAATAGGACACCTTCTGCTGAGTCAATTTTTCAGTCACCCGGTGTTTGACAAATTCGCCGGTACCAATTGCCCAGATCAGGTAGGTCAGGCCGAGAACCAAACCGATCATATTGAGTCGATGCCCCAATGTACGATGTCTTTTTAACAACAGCACTGCCAGGACACCGAATACTACCGGTAGGGTAAAAAGTGGATCGATGATGAACAGAACCGGAATTGCTTTTGGCGTTGTGTCAAAAGGCCAAAAAATTTGGGTCCCGTATATGGTCAGGAGATCTAAAAGCACACTGCCTTCCAGTACGAGGAAGGACAGCAAAAGCCATCCAGGATAAAACCGTTTTGTGTCTGCATGAACAGTCGAGATCAGCCAGGCCATCAGAGGTGATAAAAGGGCCAGGATTATAAGGGAGTGGCTAAAGCCCCGGTGGTAGACAAATTCATTCACCGGACCGCCGAGGGAAATAAAAACATCCAGGTCAGGTATCGTTCCCAATACGGCACCCCAGACGAGCGCCTTCCTTCCAACTTTTTGGCCAAGAACCGCCTCTCCGCAGGCGGCTCCAAATGTCAACTGCGTCAAAGAGTCCATGAGTTTCAAATATTTGGCTACGGTTGCCCTCCGTCTGAACGATCTTACCCTTTATGCAGTCGCCTGCACACCATTTTCTTTCATACAAAGACAGAAACTATGTAATACACCCCAATTACCGCTGGACTGCAAATTAAAAACACCTGCCACGGGGTATGTGTGTTCGTTAGACCATAATGTTCTCTTTTATGAAAATAAAGAATCCGACGCCTGAAACAGATGATGCTCTTAGAACAAAGATACGGAAACTTATAGCCTATCATTGCATGAAAAATCAAGGGGTTCAGATAGATAGGGGTGGCACTAAAAGTTGAGTAATCCGCTCGACGCGGTGATGAGGAGGGCGACCTCGGCGATGACGATGGCGACAAAGATCCAGTCTCTCTTCTTCAGCAGGATGGGGACGATGGCGACATAACAGATTACGGTAATGCTCATCAGTATGACGATGCCGATGTAGTTCATGAAATCACCATACAAAAGGAGATGGATCCAGTTCCATCCTGCGCCGATACCGTGATCCGCCATGTAGCGGTGGGCGTCGGTCCCGCAGTAGAGGGGGAAGTCTTCCAGGGGGACATAGGGCGTAATGAAGCCGAAGACATAGAGCGCAAAGGTGATGATGACAGCGACGAATCCCACTACGGCGCCCTTCTGGAGGATGACGGCATACCTGATCTGTTCGCTGTCGACGGGAAGGGGTGATTTTTTTCCTCTGTCCACGTGTCTTTCCTCCTCAGAACCCGAGGCCCATGGCCAGTGTCTTGCACCCGGCAAAGGCCAGAACAACGATGACGATCCATCGAATGATGACAGGCCGGGTGATCGTCAGGAGACGGACGCCTACGAGGGAGCCCAGCATGATCCCGACGATGGAGGGGATGGCAATGAGCGGCAGGATGCATCCCCGGTTTATGTATATCCATGCCGCCGACGTGTCGGTCACGGAGAGGAGAAATTTACTCGTGGCGACACTGATCTTGAGGGGTACGCCCATGACGATGTTCAGGACCGGTACGTTGGCCCATCCGGCACCGAGACCGAACATGCCGGCACAGAATCCGACGAGAATAAAGAGAAAGAGGCCCATCGGTGTCCGATGGGCCTGCCAGTCTATCCACTCGCCCGTGCTCATCTCCCGGTAGATGCCGCAGATGCGGAGTGTCGATGCCAGGCGGTCCATCCGGGGGACCGGGGGATATTCCAATTTCTTCGTGGCTGTCATGATGACACAGATGGCGAGAATGGCAACGCCCAGTGCGGTCCGGACGATTGACGTCGGCAGTGTGAGGCCGATGACGGCCCCCGCAATGGATGATGCCGATGCGATGAGGGCCATGGGAACGGCGAGGCGCAGGCTGGCCAGATTCATCCTCAGGAGACCGGGGCCCGCCGCCAGTGCGCCGGTGAGTGCCACGAGCAGTCCCGCACACCTGACGAAGTCGAGGTGAAAGGGAAAGAAACTGCTGATCAAGGGTACGAAGAGGACACCGCCGCCGATACCGGCCAGGACGGCCACGATGCCCATGACAAAGGTGACTGCCAGGAGGATCACGGGCCAGATCCACCAGGGCTGCTCCCCGCCCGGTGGGGCCTGCTGCATCGTCCCCGTCGCTCCGGCACAGAGGGGGGATGTCACCAGACAAAGGGCCGTGATCATGACCACGGTCAGGCATCCGTGCCATGAAGATATCGTCAGAGACCGCCTGATCCCGCTACGCTTCGTCATTGTCCCAGTTCATGTCCTCGTTGTCATAGGAACGCGCCAGTACCTCGCGGGCAAGGTCCAGGTAGTGGGCGGGGACCAGTATCTGTACCTCGCCGAGACCGTCGATGGTGATGGGATATATGGTGCCGACGGCCTCGTACCTGAGACGGGTGGGGATACCCTCCGTTTCGAGCCGTCCCACGATGATATTGGCATTGACCATTCCCGAGGCCCGATGGACCACGTCCCACTCTTCATCCTTCATTGTTTTCAGATGACCTCCTTACACAGGAGCGGTGCCGCTCAGCGACACCTGCGCCGTTATGTATTCGTACTGTCATGTACCGCTGCGTCGCCGCTTTCAGGGGACGCAACGGCTCTGTTCTGTCACGGAAAACACATATATCAAAGGGGCCTCTTATGCCAGCACTAATAGTGCTGCTGTGGGGGAATCTCTCTAGGGTTTGATGTTTACCCTGAGGAAGACATCTCCCCGTTCCCCGCCTTCCTTCACTCTTCCGATACCCGCCATGCGCAGCATCGTTCCATCGCCGGTGCCGGGGGCGATGTTCAGGTGGAAGAGCCTCTTGCGGGACCCCTCCGCGATGTTTATCACCTTTCTTGTTCCCCGCTTCGCTTCCCCGGGGGTGATGGATATGGTGCCGTAGAGATTATCTGCGTCGTCACTGTCCGCCGGTCTTATCCTGTGCAGGCGGGGTGTCTTGCCCCTCTTCGTGACGGCGTGCATCTTCTCCCCCATCCCCGTCTTCGGGATGGAAAGAAAGACCCAGAGGAACGCCATGCCGGAGAGAAAGCCCCCGATATGTGCCCACCAGGCGATGCCTCCCGCATGGGGGTCTATGATGGAGGCGCTGAAGACCTGGAAGAGGATCCAGAACCCCAGGAAGAAGGCCGCCGGGATCTCGAAGAAGAAGGGAATAATGATGATGGGGATGAGCGTCAGTATCCGTGATCGCGGGTAGAGGATGAAATAGGCCCCCATGATCCCCGCTATGGCACCGCTGGCTCCCACCGTGGGGACCTGCGAGTGCCAGTTGAAGGCGAGGTGGACAAGGGCCGATGCCCAGCCGCAGAGGAGGTAAAAGACCAGATAGCGGAGGTGACCCAGCCGGTCCTCTATGTTGTCGCCGAATATGTAGAGGAACCACATGTTTCCCACCAGGTGCCAGAATCCTCCATGGAGAAACATGAACGATATCAGGGGAAAGAGCTGTTCGCCCACGGTGAAATAGGCGGCGATTTCGGGAACGGTGTAGCGTGCCGGGATGAAGCCGTAGATCAGGACGAATCGATCCAGGTTGCCCATTTCCATGATGAAGACGATCACATTGAGGGCAATGAGGGCGTTGTTGATCACCGGATAATTTTTCGATCGGATCGTATCTCGAAGGGGTATCATGGGACGGTCAGACTATCACAGACGGAATGAAATGCAAAGGTCAATCGGCGGATCGGGAGCGCTTCCTCACGGCCGGCAGGCGGATCTCCTGTCTCCGGGGATCCAATAGGGTATAAACACAATATATTGTGGTGCATTTATTTTTCGGTACATTTTGTTGTGTTTTTTTCTTTACAAAGCCAGATTCTTTTGCTAGATTCGAGCGAAACGAGTGATGTGTATTGCCTGTACCGGCTGTAATCCATCCGGTGGTGTATTGATACTATGAAACTGAAAAAACTGGAAATACTGGGGTTCAAATCCTTCAAGGACAAGACACTCCTTGAATTCTCGAACGGCATCAGTGCCGTCGTGGGTCCCAATGGCTGCGGCAAGAGCAATATCGTCGACGCCATTCGCTGGGTCATGGGTGAACAGCGGATTACGTCGCTCCGCGGGAAGAAGATGGAGGATGTCATCTTCAACGGCAGTGATGATGCCCTTGCCGTCGGTATGGCAGAGGTGTCCCTGACCCTCGAGAACGGGGGGCATGAATTTTCAGGGAAATATGCCGGTCTGAAAGAAGTGACTGTATCACGAAGGATATTTCGCGAAGGCGAAACCGAATATTACATCAACAAGGCCCCCTGTCGCCTCCTCGACATCAGAGAATTTTTCATGGATGCCGGCGTCGGAGTGCGGACCTATTCAATCGTTGAGCAGGAGAGGATTTCCCGGCTTATAGAGGCCAAAGCGGAGGAGAGGCGACAGTTCATAGAGGAAGCGGCAGGGACCATGAAATACAAGTCGAGGAAGGAATCCGCCCTGCGTAAGATGGATGCCACCAGGCGGAATATACTGCGTCTCAATGACATCACCAGTGAGGTGAAGACGCAGTTGAACTCGACGAGGAGACAGGCGAAGAAGGCCGAACGCTTCAAGTCACTGAAGAAACATATCAAGGAATCCAAGCTGGCCCTGTCGCTGCAGGTCTACGCGCAGTTTACCGCCCAGGAGGCGGCCCTGAAGGAGCGACTGGAATCCCTCACCACCCGTTCCATCGAGGCACAGACCAGTCTCACTGCCCGGGAGGCGGCGATGGAGGAGACGCGGACCGAGATCGCCGACGGCGAAAGCACACTGACGCGGCTCCAGGAGCGATTTTACCGGGTCAAGAACGATATCGGGATGAAAGAACAGGGTATTCGCTTTGCCAAGGAGACCATCACCGAACTGGCTGCACAAAAGGAAGACAGCACCTCGGAGATAGGATCTCTCAGGAATCGGCGCGAAACCATGGCTGAGGAAATTGCGAACCTGCAGAAGGAACTGAAGAACGAAGAGGAACGCAGTACCGCACTGGGGGGAGCCATCGGTGAGAATCAGGAACGGGTCAATTCGCTGAAGGGCACGGAGGAAGAACTCAGTGCCGAACTGGAAGAGGAAAAGTCGGGGCACATAGACCTGATATCGGAGAACGCGAGACTGAAAAATCTGCTCCAGTCACTGGAAAAGGGTCTCGAAGACCTGGAGGAGAAGTCTGGTCGGGAAGCGAGAGAGCTGGAGGAACATTCGAGGCGGTTGCACTCGCTGGGGCAGGAACTCGCCACGGTCACGTCGGGACTCGATGAGGAGGCGAAAAAAGCGGCTGCGCTGAAGGAGCGGGAGACGTCGATCTCGGAAGAACTGGCCACCGCGGAGGCGGGTCTGGGCACTGTTGAGGACGATGTGGAAACCCTGAAGGAGGAGATGGGGAGCAAGTCGTCGCGACTGATTTCTCTGAAGGAACTGCAGCAGGGGCTCGAGTGGTGCAGCGAAGGGACCCGTTCCATTATGAGTGCCGTTGAAGAAAAGGAGTTGTCCGGCAGTGATATCTTCGGTCTGGTGGCCGATCATATCGCCGTTCCCCGGGAATATGAGGCTGCCATAGAGGCGGTGCTTGGTGAAAAGCTCCAGTATGTGGTCGTCAGAGGCCAGAAAGATGGCGTGGCGGCCATTGATCACCTGAAGGAACGGGCCTCAGGGAGGGGTACCTTTGTTCCCCTCGATATAACGGACGTACATGTCCCTGAAGACCCCCGGGGCAGGGTGAGGCTTGTTGATCACATACAGGTAACTCACAGGGATATGGAAGGGGTCGTAGGATACCTCCTGAGCGATGTCTTTCTCGTCATGAATCTCAGTGAAGGCATGGGTCTCTGGCGCGAACATGGAAAGAGCGGTACCTATGTCACGCCTCAGGGGGATATCCTTCATCCCGGTGGTATGCTGACGGGCGGCAGTGAGTCCGGCGGCAGCAGCCTGCTCCGCAATCTGCGGGAAATCGGAGAACTGAAGGGTGAAGTCAATCGTCTCTTTCTGGCCCTGGAAGACGCGAAAAAGGAACGGGACGACAAGAAAGAGATCATCGCAGGCCTGACGGAGGAACGGTCCGAACTTCGATCGCAGATGCATGAGTCGGAGCTGACCATACGGGGACGGGAAAAGGACGTCGAGCGCCTTGAAGGCGAAATCGGGTGGACGGAGAAACAGATCACTGTCCTGACCTACAACCGGGAAATGATGGAACAGGAACAGGCCGGTGCCGGTGAAAAGATAGGGCGAATCAGAGAGGAACTGGCCACCTTCGATGCCAAAGCGGCAGAGGTGAACGAGCGTATTGCCACGCTGCAGGAGCGGTGGAGGGATGTGCGGTCACAACTCGAGGCGGAGGAAGAGAAACTGACGGAGGGGAAGATCGAGCAATCCTCCCTCGAAGAGAAGATCAATGCGGGACACAATACCCTGAAACATCTCAGCGATTCCCTGTCCGATATCAAGGGACAGATCGAGGCCACCGTCAGTGATGCCGAACATGCCGATATCCGGGTGGCCGAGACTAGGGCAAAGATAGCAGACGATGAGGAATCCCTGGAGGCCCTCTACGAGGAACATGAACAGGCGGAGCGTGAACTGACGGAAAAGCGGGAGTTGCAGGGCGACAGGGAAGCGGCACAGCGGAACAGGGAGGCGGAGGCGAAAAAGGCGAAGGCGGCCTTCGATGAGCTGTCGAAAGAGATACACGCCGTGGAAATGGACATGCACGAGGTGAAGATCCAGTCGAATACCCTCACGGAGTCGGTCTACGAAAAATATCAGTGTGACCTCGCTGTCATGCTGTCCACGGCAAGCCCGCTCGATGAAGGGGAGGCCGAGGAACTGAAAAGGACCCTCGAAGGGCAGAAGAAGCAATTGGAACACTTCGGTGAGGTCAATCTCCTGGCCTTGAGCGAATATGAACAGTTAAAGGAACGGCACGATTTCCTGATTTCGCAGATCGAAGATCTCGAGGCCTCCCTGGAAACACTGCAGGAGACGATCACAAAGATAAACAGGATCACCAAAAAGAAATTCAAGGAGGCCTATGAAGGGATATGCGACTCCTTCACGAAGATATTCCCCCGGCTCTTCCCCGGTGGAACGGGCTGTCTCACACTGACCGACGAATCGGACCTGCTGGAGACGGGCGTCGATATTGACATACAGATTCCCGGGAAGAAACGCCAGAATCTGTCCCTCCTTTCAGGCGGAGAAAAGGCCCTCTCCGCCGTGGCATTGATCTTTGCCATCCTCATGTACCGGCCGACGCCCTTTCTCGTTCTCGATGAGGTCGATGCCCCGCTGGATGATACGAATATCTCGCTCTTCAGAACCCTGGTCCGTGAGACGGCGGAAAAATCACAGGTCATTTCCATAACACACAACAAGAAGGCCATGGAATCGGCAGACAATCTGATCGGAGTCACCATGGCGAAGAACGGTATCTCCACCACCGTTTCCGTCAGCCTGAACTGAAGGGCAGATACACCCCCTGCGTGCCGTGAGGAACGCCGGCCGATCGTATTCCCTCCTTTACATCTCGAATAAAAAATGTCATAGAATCCCTGAACCCGGTATGCGGAATCGGGGCATATCATGACAGGGGAGAAGATCCGCAGATGCCGGCTGACTGAAACTACCTACAGGCGATGTGACTATGAATGCAGAGAATACCAACAAAAACGGGATCTTCGGCAAGCTGAAGGAGGGCCTTGCGAAGACGAGACGAGGCCTTGTCCACAACATGGATGAGATGATCTTCGGCGAGAAGGTCATCTCCCGGGACAGTTTCGAGACACTGGAGGAACTCCTCATCATGGCGGACCTCGGTCCCGCCTTTACCTATGATCTCATCGATGCCATAAAGGAAAAGGCGGGGAGACAGGAACTGGCAAACCCCGAGAGTCTCAGGAACATGCTGAAGGAAAAGATGATCGCCGCCCTCGCGGCCAGTGACACCCCCCTGGATATTCCACCCGGTGGATTATATGCCGTCATGGTGGTGGGGGTGAATGGGACGGGGAAGACCACGACCATCGGGAAGATGGCAGGGACCCTGAAAGGGCAGGGGCATGATGTCATGCTCGTTGCGGCCGACACCTTCCGTGCCGCCGCCATTGAACAGCTGGACATATGGAGCAGGCGTGTCGATGTCCCCATGATCAGGCATCAGATGGGATCGGACCCCTCCGCCGTTGTCTTCGATGCCATTCATGCGGCCCGGGCGAGACGAAACAATGTCATGATCGTCGATACCGCGGGAAGGCTGCATACAAAGGCCAACCTGATGGATGAGCTGAAAAAGATCAAGCGCATCATGGAAAGAGAACTGCCCGGTGCTCCCCATGAGACCCTCCTGGTCCTCGATGCCACCACCGGACAGAATGCCATTCCGCAGGCACGGATGTTCCATGAGGCCATTGGAATCACGGGGATCGTCCTTACCAAACTGGACGGCACGGCAAAGGGGGGGATCGTCGTCAGGATAGCGCAGGAGATGCAGCTCCCCATCCGGTACATCGGTATCGGCGAGGGGATGGACGACCTGAAACGGTTCGATAGCCGAAATTTTGTAACGGCACTCTTTGCGTAACGGGGTGCGGGTTGTCATGGAACGGATCCTATGGTGAAGCCATGGATAAGATTTTTGCCATCGGAGATATCCACGGATGTCTCGCAAAACTGGAGCACCTCATCGCCCTCATCGATGTCGATGACAGGCGTGATACCCTCCTCTTTATCGGGGACTATATAGACAGGGGACCCGATTCCAGGGGTGTGGTAGACTATGTCCTCGATCTCAAGGAGAGGATGCGAAGCGTGATATGCCTCAGGGGAAACCATGAACAGATGCTGCTCAACTACCTCTGTCACGGCAGGGACAGGGACCTGTTCCTCTTCAACGGCGGTCGTGGCACCCTTGCCTCCTATGGATTTCCCTCTACGATGGACAGGAAGGAGATTGTCCTTCCCGGCCATCACATGGAATTCTTCCAGTCACTGCTTCCCTGGTACGAGACGGAAGACTACATCTTTGTCCATGCGGGGCTCAGGCCCGGTATCCCCCTTGATAAACAGAGTCCCGAGGACCTCATGTGGATCAGGTACGAATTTATCGATTCCTCCCATGACTTCGGCAGGGTCGTCGTCTTCGGCCATACACACATGGCGGAGCCCCTCATAGAACCGAACAAGATCGGTATTGATACGGGTGCCGTCTATGGCGGATCACTTACCTGCGTTGCGTTGCCCGGGAAGGAGATATATCAGGTGTGAATGGTATGAAGGTAATCGAATGCGTCCCCAATTTCAGTGAGGGACGAAAGAGACATAAGGTGGAAGCCATTGTCGAGGCGGCATCGGGGATTGCGGGTGTCAAGATCCTCGACTACAGCCTCGATAGAGATCACAACCGGAGCGTCGTCACCCTTGTCGGTTCTCCCGACGATGTGCAAGCGGGGGTGCTGGCGGCGGCGGAAAAGGCGCTGGAGGTCATAGATATGAGGAGACACAAGGGAGTCCATCCACGCATCGGAGCCGTCGATGTCGTTCCCTTCGTCCCCCTGATGGATGCGACCATGGACGATGCAGTGGCGGTAGCGCACAGCTTCGGGCGTACCTTCGGTGTGAGGAACGACGTCCCCGTCTATTTCTATGGTGCGGCCGCCCTGCGTGCAGACCGGACAAACCTCGCCCAGGTGAGACGGGGACAGCTGGAGGGGCTGAGGAAGAGAATCACCGATTCCCTCTGGTTTCCCGATGCCGGTCCCGCCCGCTTCCACAAACGGAAAGGTGCCACGGCGGTGGGTGCCCGGAAACCGCTGATAGCCTTCAACATCAATCTCGATTCCGACGACATAGTAGTGGCACGGGAGATTGCGCGTTTGATTCGCACCTCCAGCGGCGGTCTCGATCATGTGATGGCCATGGGGATGATGCTTGACAGCAGGAAGAAGGTGCAGGTGTCGATGAATCTTACCGATTATGAAGTGACCTCTCCCCGCAGGGTCTTCGATGCTGTCAGGGAACAGGCCGCACTGCACGGTGTCGAGATCATCGAATCGGAGATCATTGGACTCACGCCGCGGGCGGCACTGGCCGATACGACAGTCGAATATCTGAAACTTACGAGATTCAGGCCCGAAATGATACTGGAGAGCCACATCGAAGGTGACCATGAGTTGTTGTCATCCCTTGAGTGACTGCGGTACGAAGGGGCTATGTCCCCCTGAAAGTGGATACTGAGACAGGCGATACATCATGCTGAGGACAAAACTATTCAAGTGGTTCGCCGTGCTGGTCATAGCATTCGGATTGATTTCGGCCTTTATCGCCGTGCGGCTTATCGAACGTGGTGTGGTCAAGGAGGCCCAGACACGTGTCATCTCCGATCTGCGGGGTGCCCGAACCTACCAGAAGGCCAAACTGAGTGAGATTCAGGTAGCCCTTGAACTGGCCGCCAACGAGGAGTTGATTGTCAACGCCTGTAGGGGAGTATCCCTGAGGGAGGGGGAACTCGGTGACCGGCTCGAACTGGTTCGACGGGCACTCAGTCTCGATTTCCTCACGGTCACTCGATCGGATAGGCGGGTCATCGAAGGGGCCGCACACCGGGACGACGGTGATCACAGTATGTCCCGGCACCGGCTCCTCCGGCGGACCCTCCAGGGTAGGGCCGTCTCCGGTGCGGCACTCATGACCCCTGAAGAACTGGAGGAGGAAGGGGCGGGGCTTGCCACCCGGGCATTCATAGAACTGCAGGAAACACGGCATGCGGCGCCCAGTGATCGTACCGAGGAAACCAGGGGCATGGTGCTCCTGTCGGCCGTCCCCGTCAGGCATGAAGGCCATGTACGGGGAGTCATCTATGGCGGTATCCTCTTGAACAGGAACTATGCCATGGTGGACCGGATCAGGGACATGGTCTTCAAGGATGAGACATACGGGGGAAGGGCGGCGGGAACGGTGACCATCTTCCTTGCCGACAGCCGCATCGCCACCACCGTCACGCTGGAAGACGGCACGAGGGCACTGGGGACGAGGGTTTCGCAGGAAGTCGCCGAGCGTGTCCTGGAGAAAGGCCGGCGCTGGGAGGGGCGGGCCTTTGTCGTTCGTGACTGGTATCTCACCGCCTACGAACCGATTGTCGACATCGACGGTGACACCATCGGCATGCTCTACGTGGGGCTCCTGGAGCGCCCCTACCGGGACCTGGTGAGGGACACCATCTATACATATATCATCCTCTCCTGCTTCGTCCTGGCCATGGCCCTTGCTCTGACCTTTTTCCTGGCTTCGAGGATAGCGAGACCGCTCCACCTCCTTGCCCAGGCGGCAAAGCGGATGAATGAGGGGCACCCCTTTCAACCCGTTGTCTATAAGCGGGCATCAACGGAGACACAGGTCCTGATCGGCTCCTTCAACGATATGGTGGAGGCACAGGTAGAGCGGGAAGAAAACCTGCAGAAGACAAACAGGGAACTGGAGGTCCTCAATTACGACTACATGGAGGCCGTCGGTTTCGTCTCTCATGAACTGAAGAGTCCACTGGCGGCGATCCTCAACTATGTCTATCTCATGCTGGGGCGGAAATTCGGACCACTGACAGAGAAGCAGTCACACTATATGAACAATATCAATACAAACGTGAGACGGTTGCTCGATATGGTACGCAATTATCTCAACCTCTCGCGGATAGAGCAGGGAGTATTAACGCCGGTACGAACAGGGGTCAATCTTTGTGAAGACATCCTCACGCCGCTCTCCGATACCTTCGGAGAAGTGGCACAAAGGCATGCAATGGTCCTGACTACCGATGTGGACGAGGGCCTGACTGTGGACGCGGATATGGATATGGTGCGCGAGGTCTTTGAAAACCTGGTCAGTAACGCCATAAAATACGGCCGCCAGGGAGGCACCATCAGAATCAGTGCCCGCCGGTTCGGTGACTTCCTTCGGTGCAGCGTTTTTAACGATGGAGAGGGGATCCCCGAAGAAAGACAGAAGGGACTCTTCAAGAAATTCTCCCGTATCAATGGGGGAGACGGGACGCAGAGACGGCAGAAGGGTACGGGCCTCGGACTGTTCATTACCAGACACATCATCGAGGCCCATGGCGGAACGATAGACATGGAATCAGAACCCGGAAAGGGCGTTACCGTCCTTTTTACGTTGCCAATGAAGGCAGAGTGATGTATCAGTGAAAAGACTTTTTGCGAGTCTATCAATCGTAGGTGTTTGCTATAAAAAAATATGGAGGTTCTTCGATGGCACAAAAGATATTGATTATTGACGATGATCCCGAATTTACCGCATCTACCCGCGACCTTCTGGAGGCGGAAGATTATACCGTTGCCAATCTTCCCGGCGTAACGGGAGGGGTGGATAAAGTAAAGGAGATGAAGCCCGATGTCATCCTGCTCGATGTCATGATGGAGAGCGCCGATTCCGGTCTCAGCACGGCAAAGATGTTAAGGGATGACCCGGAGACGTCGTCCATCCCGGTCATTCTCATTACCGGGATCAGCAAGGCGGAACACCTGCTTCCCAGTTATGCGCCCAATGAGGCATGGCCCAACGTCAAGACCTCCTTCGAGAAGCCCGTCGATCCTGAGGCCCTTATCAGGAAGCTGCGGGAGATCCTCTGATCGGATCGTCATGGGGCATATATGGTGAGTGTGTGAAGTAGCCGGGTGTCCTGTCGGCGGCAACATTGAAGTGTGCGTTGTCGCAGGTGCACCGGTCAGCAAAGGGTATATGCCGTCGCCGGTCATGCCGGTCCGATGTACGCGTTATCCGGTTAACAGAGGGAATTATTGGGTGATTTCCCCGGAAGGGTTCCTTCCCAAACCATGATCAGAGGTGAAATGTATGAAAAATGGTGTCAGATTTGGTAGTCTTCTTTGTTTTGTCCTTATTATCAGTCTCTGTCTTGCCCTGTCGTTCACTACGGTTCCCGTCATGGCCGGCCAGAAACCCTCGGTTGAAAGCTGTAACGAAATGGGCATGCTCGACATTTCCTGTCACAAGTGCGATACGGGTGACTATCTGGGCAAGATATCGGTACAGGCCGAATACGATGCCGAGTATGGTGACTGTGCCAACCGGTATCGAGAGGCCCGGCGAAAGTGCTCCGAGTTTTATAATCTCGAGAGGGGTAATACAGCAGCCAGGTGGTCACACTCCATGGGGGGAACGGTATACAGCGGTTCCTATCCCGCCTCCTGCAAGAAGTAGGTCTGTCGTGACGGATCGATGCCGGTGCCGCTGTGTCTGATATGACACACACATCGTACCGATGGTATCAACGCTGGAGTGGAAGCGGCCGCCTCGTGCTTCTGCTGGCCTCCGTTGCCCTTTTCCGTTTCTGTCTCACTCCTGCCGCGCCGCACTGGCTCCCTTTTCTCGCCGTGGTACCCTTTGTCCTGTCGCTGCGCGGCCTGCGGCCTCTTGCGGGGCTTTTACTGGGGTTGCTCTACGGCCTTTCCCTCTGGATGAGTGCCATCTGGTGGGTCCCTACGGGCCTTGAGACCATGCTCGGCTGGCCGACTGCGGGGGCACGAGCCGCCGGGGTGCTCCTCTGTATCTATCAGGGCCTTCCCTATGCGCTCTTCGGTCTCTTCTGCGGCTGGTCTGAAAAGCACCGGCAAACTCCGGGGTCCTGTTTCGGTGCCCTTGTACTGACGCTCCTCATTCATCTGAGGCCGGTCCTGATCCCCGGTTCCCCCTCCGTTACCCTCTATGCCTGGCCGTTGGCCATTCAGATGGCAGATATTGGCGGAGCAGGCATGGTCCTCTTCTTCATGCTCCTGGCCAACTTTCTCATTGCCGATTTCATTATCCAGTTACGGCGGCCGCGAGTCGCCCTTTCCCGGCTGTCTGCTCTGGCTGTTCTCGTGGCATTCGTTCTGGGGTATGGTGCCTGGAGGCTGGACTACTTCCACATACTGGAGGAGACGGCCTCTCCCGGGGAATTCCTTTCCGTCGCATCCGTACAACCCAATATTCCCATACGAGGCTTCAACGGTATGGACCGGAGCGGGCCCTACGTGGGTACGCTGGGGGCGATGGTGAAACTCACTGAGAAGTCTGTCACTGATTTTGTCGATACCGATCTCGTCGTCTGGCCCGAGGTCCCCCGCGGTATCGATTGCGACTGCGAGGACTTCGAAAGGAGCGGGGTGGCACGTGTCGCCCGGCAGGCAGGAGCACCCGTCATGCTTGACTGTATCGAGCGGGACTACGGCGACAACGAACCCGTGACGACGACACGCAGGGGGCGGGATGGTCTGGAGGTGTCGGTGACAACGCGGAGAGTTGCAGCCATGTACAATGCTGCCTGGCTCGTTGCACCGGACGGGTGTGAACGATCTTACCGCAAGGTGAGGCTCATTCCCTTCGGCGAACGGACCCCCCTGCAGGATGTCTGGCCCTGGCTGAAAAAGAGGGTGGGCCGGGAACTGGAGTACTCGCCCGGTGACGGGCCGTCACTGACTACACTGAAAAATAACATACGCATTCAAACACTCATCTGCTATGAAAGCGGATTTCCGGAACTGACGCGTCAAGGGGTAGCCATGGGTGCCGACGCCTTCGTCAATGTCTCCGATGATGCCTGGTTCGTGACGGCACTAGCGCCGGAACTGCACCTGGCGACGGCACTCTTTCGGACCGTGGAGATGCGTCGCCCCCTGGTCTCCTGCACCAATTCGGGCTTCGGCGCCCATGTGGGCGCCACCGGTGAAATCGTTCCCCAATCCCTGACACCGATGAACGTGAGCACTGTAAGCCAGGCCCGGCTTCACTGTCCCGATGAGCAGAGCATCTATTCCCGGGGAGGGTATTTCTGGTTCTGGCCGGCGGGACTGTTTGTCCTTATCCGTCTTATACTGGTCCGGTTCCATGGCTTTTCGAATAAGGATTGGGTGAAGGGTCGAGGTTGACACTGCACCGATGGGAAAGCGTCGGATATCCGTGATAATCGGTACACAGGGGACGGTCTTTATTTCTTTGACACGCAGGGCCTTTTTCCTTATACTACCGCCATGAAGGGGGAGTTCCTGTCAGGATCGGAGACGGCACTTCACCGGGTCGTCACAGTACGCCGTAGTCAAGTCTATTCCCGCAGGGCGGGGCTTTCCTGGAAGCACTATTTGTCTTATACCATTCGCATCAAATGTATCTGTTTGAACTGAATAACGAGCGCATTCCCCGCTGTGTGCGGCGGGGTCGGCGAGCGAATACAGAATAGAAACATTTCTTATCCCCCTGAAGGGGCAAGTCCCCTTGCGGAAAGTCCCCTTGGGGGAAAGTCCCCTCGGGGGAAAGTCCCCTCGGGGGAAAGTCCCCTTGCGGGCAAGTCCCCTTGGGGGAAAGTCCCCTTGCGGGATATATGCCGTGACGACGTTACTTCCCTGCGGAAAGTAACGTCTGCCTTGCTAAAAAGAGGTAGATTCTCCGCAACCTGTTGCGGGAAGCTTCAAACAGTGCAGGGGCACTTCCGGAGGTTCGCATGGTATCGGCGGCCAAAAAGCTCAAGATTTCCCTCTTTATACTGTGTTCAACGTTCATTCTGGGTACCCTGGGGTACCACTTCATAGAGGGGTGGGGCTTTGTAGAATCTCTCTATACAACCGTCATTACGCTTGCCACTGTCGGGTATGGTGATTTCCATCCCCAGCAGATGACGGGTAGACTGTTCACAGTTGTCTTGATTGCCTTTGGCGTTGGGACCATGGCATACACGGCAGGCGTTGCAACGGAGGCCATGGTAGAAGCCCAGCTGAAACGGGCGATGGGGAGGGGAAAATTGAGGAAAAAGATAGCGAGGTTAGAGGGTCACTATATTGTCTGTGGGTACGGAAGGATCGGACATGTCATTTGCCGGCAATTCGTAGCTGAAAACATCGATTTTGTCATTATAGAAGAGAACACGGAAACGATTCAACGGATCGCGGAAGAAGGATTTGTCTACTATCATGGAAGCGCGACAGAAGATAAGGCCCTCCTGGAAAGCGGCATCAAAAGGGCAAAAGGTATGGTATGCGCCCTTCCCAGCGATGCACAGAATCTCTATGTTATCCTGACTGCGAAAGAGTTTAATCCCGATATTTATATACTTTCCAGGGCCGAGGATGAAACATCGGAATGCAGGCTGTTACGGGCAGGGGCCGATCGGGCTATATCTCCTTATACCGTGGGGGGTATGAGGATGGTCATGGCCGCCCTGAGGCCTGCAGTTGTGGATTTCATAGAAATAACGACGAGAAGGCAAAATATCGAGCTCCGGCTTGAAGAAATTGCTGTCTGTGATGTTTCGTCTATACATGGCAGATCGATAAAGGAATCGGAAATCAAGCGGCGTTACGGGATTATCATCATCGCGATCAAGACAGAATCCGGACAGATGATCTTTAACCCCGAGGCAGAGTATGTCATACAAAGGGGAGACAGACTCATTACCCTGGGCGAGAATAGGAATCTGGGCACATTTTCCGGCGTCTGTTCCTCCGAGGAGCCGGAATTCGACACATCCCTGTATCAGGGGTGAAACGGGGGCGGTACCTCCCCCGGTGATGCCGCCCTCGGGCGTCTGTCTGCCCTGTCGGCCCATTCTGATCAGTCGGTACCCTTCACACCCGCTCCGTCGACTGCAATGGATGAACCGAGACCGCCGTCGAGAAAATTAGTGCCCCAGGCCTCACGAAAGAGGGCGCGTGCCCCGTCGCCGGTGCAGTGGCTCGGTGCCACGGTCTCGACTCCCAGTGATTGCAGCTCACCGATAATCTTCCCGATGGTACCGTCACCGGCGCTGAGCAGATGGAAGCCCCCCATGACGAGATAGATCGGTCCCCCGTACAATTCCTTTGCCCGTCTTGTAAAGTTCGCGATGCCGGGATGGGCGCAGCCGGTGACGACGATGAGACCCTTCATTGTCTCCAGGACCAGGGCCTGTTCCCTGATGGATCGTCCCAGTTCCCCCGTCGTGAAGAGGGCGGGCGCGATCTGCATCGGTCCTGCAACCTCGACCAGTTCGGCACGCCATCGAAGTTCCTCCCTCACCGACGGGGGGAAGGAGGCAGGCACATAGACCGTTACCGTGGGATTCTCAGTCAGAAAGGCATCGAGACCGCCGATGTGATCGTGATGAATGTGGGAAATGACAACGATGTCGACGTCTGCCGGATCTTTTCCGAGACGGCGCATGTTGTCGAGGAGGATGTCACCGTCTGCCCCCGTGTCAAAGAGTACCGTCCTTCCCATACCTTCAATGAGACAGGCATACCCCCACCCCGTCTTCAGCCCCTTTTGGTCGAGTACATTGTTGAACACAGAGGTGAGCCGTATCACAGTGGAGGAGGTATCTCCCTGCAGTGGATAGAGGGAGAGAAGGGAAAATACAATGATGCCAAGGGGTGATCGTGTCATACCTGCACCTCCAAAAAGATTGATATGCAGCGACCCCCGAAGGGAGACACTGTGTGACAGCGTTCATCATACAACATGTGGATCGCAAAGAACACCCGTGAGGTGCCTGGATGGGCATACCTCTGGCGAGGCCTCTGCCGGTGCAATCGAGGGAATAATCCCTCCTTTCCGGTGTGACAGGCGGTGGAAGCACCGGGACCTGTTTCACCTCACGTCACGGCAATTGACAGGTGAGCAGTTACTGCAGCCCTTCTCGCACTGTTCTGTACCGGACACCCTGTGTCTATGTCCCTCTCGACACACTGAGGCGGTACAACAGGTATGCCGTCGCATAGGCGACGCATAAGACGAGGATCCATACCGTTGTCATGCCCGCCGTTCCCCTTCCAAAGGTTATGGCCGGTCCCCACCCTTCATACCCCCAGCCGGAGATGTCCCCGGCACTGGCATGAAGGGGGAAGGCGACGATTGCAACCGCAGACAGAAATAGTCTATACATGGTTCTTCCCTCCCTGATGGAAGATCTCTTCCGGTACCATCGTCTGCCACCCCGATCGGTGGGACAGGATACCTTGCTGACCGGAAGTCGTCACGCGTGCCTGACAGATTTCGATAGCCCGTCGATCCGGATATGCCGGTTTCACAGAAGGCGGATTTTCATGAAGTTACCCGTCGATCATCTCGGAACATAGTCGTGGGATGAGCTGGAGGGAGGATTCGGTGCTGAACTATTTCTCTCAGTCGTTCTGACGTGGCTGGCCCAGAGAATCAGCAGCGGTGTATGGTTCTACTATAGAGACCCGAAGGGCCTGTGTCAACAGATAAGACCGTGTGGAAAATAAGAACTTGACAGACTCAATTCATTACCGATATAAGCGACTTTCTTGATGAAACCTTCGGGCTGCAGTGAAAGACCCCGATGGTCACCTTCATAGATCTGTACGTTGTTCACGATGCCCATGACAGTATCCTTTGTACCATGTATGTATAATATGAAAAATTCCTGATTCCGTCATGCGAAGACCTGATACAAGGCATATCAAAACAATATCGGCCATCGTCCTGGCTGCCGGAGAGTCGAAACGGATGGGCAGGGCCAAACAGCTCCTTCCCTTCGGCGGTACGACGGTTCTGGCGGTTGTCATGGACAGCCTGGCCCGTTCCACCGTGGACGAAACGATTCTCGTGCTGGGGTGCCGGGAAGCAGAGATACGAAAGTCCCTGCCTGTCCTGCCGGAGAAGACGGTCGTGAATCCATCCTACCGGGAGGGTATGGGTTTGTCCATCGTATGCGGCATGCATGCGGTGGGTGACGATGCCGATGCCGTGATGATCGTACTGGGCGATCAACCGCTCATTGATGCGACCATCATCGACCGGCTGGTGCAGGCATGCAGGGAGAACGACAGGGGTATTATCGTCCCTCTCCACGGGAAGAGGAGGGGCAACCCCGTTATTTTTGATATGAAGTATAAGGAACGGTTGTCCGCATTGCGGGGTGACCGAGGGGGAAGAGACATAGTCGATGCCAACAGTGGCGATGTCCTGGAGATAGACATTGCATCGGAGGCAGTTATCAGTGATATCGACGAAGAGGATGAATACCGGCGGCAGCTGGGAAAATTCCGATCGTAGCGGACCATGGTCCGGGCCATCGATCGGGAAGGGTTCCCTGGACGCTGAAAAGAGGACATGACAGTATGAAAAACAAGATTGCAGTAGAAGAGGCCGTGGGGATGACGCTGGCCCATGACCTGACAAAGGTCATACCGGGACAGTACAAGGGCGTTCCCTTCCCGCGGGGGCACGTCATTTGCGAAGAGGATATCCCCAGACTCCTGGACATGGGGAAGCGATATATCTATGTCCTCGAACTCCTGGAAGGTGAGATACACGAGGAGGATGCAGCCAGGAGGATCGCCACCGCCGTGGCCGGTCCGGGCATGGAGCTGGAGGGTCCGAAAGAGGGACGGATCAACCTGAAAACCCGGTCTTTCGGGTTGCTGAAGCTGAACAGCGATCTGGTGGAAGAGATAAACATGATCGACGATGTCGTCCTGTCGACACTGTCCAATCACGCCGTCTGTCCCGAAGGGACCATGGTGGCGGGGACAAAGATCGTGCCCCTCTATACGAAAGAGGAACATATCCGGAGGGTTGAAGAACTCTGCCGGCAACAGGGTACGGCCGTGGACGTCGTCCCCTTTGAAAAGAAGAAGATCGGCGTCGTCATAACGGGGAGTGAGGTCTTTGAAGGGCGTATCAAGGACAAATTCGGCGATATCATTGCGTCCAAGGTCGAGCCCTTCGGGTCGGAGATAATCAGAAAGAAGATCGTTCCCGATGACGTGGCGGTGATCGGTCAGGCCATCGAGGACATGCATGCCGCGGGTAGCAATGTCATCGTCGCCTGTGGCGGTCTGTCCGTAGATCCCGATGATGTGACGCAGGAAGGTGTGGCGGCATCGGGTGCCGCCATCATCTCCTACGGGTCACCCGTCCTGCCGGGCGCCATGTTTCTCTACGGCGAATTGAAGGGTATCCCCATCCTGGGGGCACCCGCCTGTGTGCTCTACGACAAGGCCACCGTCTTCGATCTCGTCCTGCCGCTGGTGCTGGCCGGTGAACCGGTCGAACGCAGGGATATCGCCCGCATGGGCGAAGGGGGTCTGTGCCTTCGCTGTCCCCACTGTACCTTCCCCGTCTGTCCCTTTGGGAAGTAGACTGCTGCAGAACTTCTCTCTAGTGCCTGCCGCGATGACCCCTCTTGCTGCCCTTTGGACGGGTGAAGTGATTCGTGGGGCGTCCGCCGCCGCTGGTGCGGCCGAAATTCTTCGGAGCCGGCTGGTTGGACAGGCAGGCCGCCTCGCAGTGATAGGAGTGTTCCCTGTCGGCGGGCACCGGCTTGCCCAGGAGGTGTTCTATATCCCGCAGGTATGACCTGTCCTCTGCACAGCAGAACGAAATGGCGTCACCGTGCGCCCCCGCCCGGGCGGTGCGCCCGATGCGATGGACGTAGGTCTCGGCCTCTACGGGGAGATCGTAATTGATCACATGGGTGATGTCGTCTACATCCAAACCCCGTGCAGCCACATCGGTGGCAACCAGTACGCGAAATGCCCCCTTCTTGAAGCCCTCCAGTGCCTTGGTGCGTGCGGCCTGGCTCTTGTTGCCGTGGATGGCCGTGCCGTCAATGGACGCGTTGGATAGCTTTTTCACCACCTGGTTTGCAACGTGCTTCATCTGTGTGAAAATAAGTGCCTTCGTGATGTGTGTGTCTTTCAACAGGGAGACCAGCAGGGCAACCTTGTTCTTTTTCTCCACAAAGAGCACCCTCTGCTCGATACACTCCACCGTGGGTTGGTCGGGCGCAATGGTCACCCGTACGGGGTTGCGGACCATGGTATTGGCCAGCTCTACCATGCTCGGGGCCATGGTGGCCGAGAAGAACAGTGTCTGGCGCTGGGCCGGAATATGGGTCAGTACCCGCTTTATGTCGGGAATGAAGCCCATGCCGAGCATGCGGTCCACCTCATCGAGAATGAAGACCTCTACCTCGTTCAGGTGGATGAATCCCTGCTGCATCAGATCAAGCAGCCGTCCCGGGGTGGCAACGAGGATATCGACGCCGCGGTTCAGTGACTTGACCTGGGGTACCTGGCTGACTCCTCCGAAGATCACGGTGTGGGTGAGGCGCAGCCTCCGCCCATAGGTCTGGATACTCTCACCGATCTGTGCCGCAAGTTCGCGTGTGGGGGTGAGAATAAGTGCCCGTGGCGTTCCTTTTTTGACCCGGCGGGAGTTGACGGAAAGCCGCTGCAGGAGCGGCAGTGCAAAGGCGGCCGTCTTACCCGTGCCCGTCTGGGCGCAACCCAGCAGGTCCCGTCCCTTCAAGAGATGCGGAATGCACTGCTCCTGGATCGGCGTGGGTGTGACATATCCCGCTGCGGCCACGGCCTGCTGGATCTCGGGAAGAAGAGCGCCAAAGGCGCCCTGCGGTAGTTGGGGTTGAAGTTTGACTATGGATTGACTGGTGCGCCTGCGCGGCGCATAAGCGTGTGCGTGTTCTCTCATGTTGTTCCTGGTCCGGGGTTATACAGCTCTCTACCCGCCGGACACGTGGAAAAGAAAGGACCGCAATAATCGCGGCAATCCGGTGTCCCTTGCTCAAAGGCCGGGATGCACCGTTTACATTGTTTAGAAATAATTTCCTGGGCGGGGCGGGTTTATGCCCGGAGCGTCGTGAGAAATAATTTACGTTGCAGACCTTATACAGGAATTGGGCCGGTAATGCAAGCTCAAGCAAAAAAACATGGGGACACCATACTAGTTTTATCGATTCTTCTTTGGTCTACCACCTTTCTGGGGAGTCAAGATTCTGGATAAGGTCTTTTCCAACTGCTCGATAAAGTGCTTGCTGCCCAATGGACGTCCCGTTCGTTCATGTCGCTGCAGCAACTGATATTCTTTGTCTGAAACATCACCGGAAAGAAACTGCTGCCAGTCGTCTACCATATGTAATAATGGCTGTACCTTCACAAGCGCATCGTTTTCCCCGGTCACATGCGCCCTGGCACTGCTCCATGGGTATTCTTCGGCAACTGAAATCAGCCCGGCCTTGACCGGATTGAGTTCAATGTAACGGGCTGCCGTAAGAAGATACTGCTCATCCATCAGGAAGGATGCAAAGCGCCCCTGCCATAAATGACCTCTCCATTCCTCCCGAACATTGATATGCCGTGTATAACGACGGTGCGCTTCGCCGATCGAACGTCGAAGGCCGTCTTCAGATTCAGGAACAGCGATGAGGTGCGCGTGGTTGGGCATCAGGCAGTAGGCCCATATCGCGACACCGCATTTGTCACACCATTCGGCCATGAGCCCGATATAATAGCGGTAATCATCATTGCAGAAAAATGTATCCTGCCTGCGATTGCCACGCTGAATGATATGGTGTGGATAATGTTCTACAACCACCCTCGCCATACGGGCCATGATTGACTGACCTCTCTTTCAATGATTTGTGTCAATAAAACTAGTATGGTGTCCCCGGGTTTTTAGTATGGTGTCCCCGGGTTTTTGGGTTTTTGGCTTGTTTCGCAATATTACGAACCATCCGTGAGAAGATGAAGTAGTGAAAGGGATACAAGGCGTACCAGTATAACAGGCCCCACAGACCGATGGGATCGTAGATGACGGTCAGGTGGATTTCCGAAAAATCATCACCAACCGGCTTGACTTCCAATTCTATCCACGCCCTGGCGGGCAGTTTCATCTCCGCCAGTAATCGCAATCGCTTGTCCGGTTCATAGAGTTCGACGCGCCAGAAATCGAGGGCATCACCGACATTGATAGAATCCGGGCTCTTCCGTCCCCGGCGCAGTCCGACGCCGCCGACGATCAGATCGAGGAATCCGCGCATCTTCCAGAGCCAGTTTGCATAATACCAGCCCGTGTCACCGCCGATACGCCGGATGGGGATAAAGGCACGCGCAGGCGACACAGTGACAGTTTCCATTCGTGATTCAATAATTCGGTTTCCAAATTTTACACCGCCCCAGGTGCGCGGGGCACGGCCCGACGACGACAGGGCATCGGACCAGCGGGTCTCGGCAAACTCCTGCTCCTCATAGGAGAGGGCGTCTTGTATCGCCTTTTCGACTGACCGGGGCCGAATGGAGAAATCGTGGAGGGCGGAGGGGTCCCTGACGACGGTGGGATGGCGGACACTGTCGATCAATTTCTTGCCGATGCGTGCGTAGAGGGGCGTCACCAGTCCCAGCCAGTAACTGGACAGTCGGAGCGAGAGCACGGGCACGCGTATCATGAGTCGCTTCAGATTCCTCTGGCGGGCATACTCCTTCATAATACCCATATATGAAACCGTGTTGGCGCCCCCGATCTCATATACCTTGTTTTCCCCCGTCTCCAGCGTTATGGCCGCCAGTAAATAGGACAATACATCATTAATGGCAATCGGCTGTGCCTCTACCATCACCCATTTGGGGATGATCATGACGGGCAGTTTCTCGACGAGCGTCCGAATCATCTCAAAGGAGAGACTTCCCGATCCCAGGATGATCGAGGCGCGGAAGTCGATCACCTGGATGCCGCTCTTCCGCAGAAACTCCCCCACCTCCAGACGGCTTTTCAGGTGATCCGACAGGTCTTCATCGGGATTGGCAAGGCCGCCCAGGTAGATGATGCGTTTGACCCCCTGTTCCAGGGCGCATTCACTGAAATTCTGGGCCGCGATCTGGTCCTGCCGGACAAATCCCTCCTTCGATCCCAGGGAATGAATGAAATAGAAGGCGCAGTCGATGTCCTTGAAGACACCCGCCAGTGACGGGCGGTCGAGGGCATCACCATATACCGCCTCTGTCGACCCGTCGTCCAGGTGTTTCAGGGCCTCCGGTCTTCGGGTCATGCACCGGACGGTATACCCGTTCTGTCTCAAGACACGCAGCAGGCGACCGCCGATGTATCCCGTCGCGCCTGTGAGAAGGATGTTGTGTTGTTTTGACATGTTTCAGACTCCTTGCATGCAATGATATGTCAACCATGTGAACAGGTAGTATAATCGAAACAGTGAGCAACAAGTAAGAATAGAATAGTCGGGGGTATTATCGGTGATTCAATAAGTATACATCTTGTTACCATACATGGCCCAACGAGGGCAATTATAAGATCGGTTTTCATGTGGTTGCCCTGAAGGGCGAGGAACTGCAATGACAAATACTGATACTGTCGGGGCGCCATACTCGTTTGATCTCCGGCGCACTCATAGTATAGAAAACTAGTATGGTGTCCCCATGTTTTCAGGTACAGGGGATGTCCCCCAGTTCCATAAAAGTTTCTGGCTTTTTCAGTTCAGTTGCGTTACTTCTACGCATGGGTGTGTATCCTTTCTTCTTCAGTTTTGGGTAATTGCGCTGACAATCGCCCAGAGGAGACACCGCCTGATATCTCAAACACAACGTTCGACTATATCTCAGAGAGAGCCAACAGAGAGACTGTGATGAGGAGAATGCCATGGAAACGTGTGTAGCGTCTATTGATCAGGGGACGACGAGTACCCGCTGTATCATTTTTAACAAGAAGGGACATGTCGTTAGTATAGATCAGAGGGAACATGCGCAGATTTACCCAAAGCCGGGGTGGGTAGAACACGACGCTGCTGAGATTTGGGACAACACACAGCAGGTAGTCAAAAATGCCCTGCTGAAGGCCAAGAGCAGAGACGTTCAGATTGCTGCAATCGGGCTGGCCAACCAGCGTGAAACAACGGTGGTATGGGATAAAAAGACGGGCAAACCATATGGTAATGCCATTGTGTGGCAAGATACGCGCACCCAAGCCCTGTGTGATGCGCTGGCACGGGACGAAGGATATGATCGCTTCCGTTCCCATGTGGGGCTTCCGTTGAATACCTATTTCGCGGGACCCAAGATTATGTGGATCCTGGAAAACGTGACGGGTGTGCGCGCTGCAGCAGAAAGGGGTGAGGCCCTTTTCGGCACCATGGACAGTTGGTTGATTTGGTGGCTCACCGGTGGGCCCACCGGGGGTTCCCATGTAACCGATGTTACCAATGCAAGTCGCACCATGCTCATGAACTTAAAGACCTTAGACTGGAATGATGAAATATTGGGGATCATGAAAATCCCGCGGGCTATGCTGCCGGACATTGTTTCATCGAGCGACCCCCAGACGTGGGGTGCAACGGTGAAGAATGGGCCCTTCGAAGAGGCGATACCCGTATGCGGCGATCTAGGTGATCAGCAGGCCGCTCTGGTGGGACAGGCCTGTTTTGCTCCCGGAGACGTCAAAAACACCTACGGTACGGGATGCTTCATGGTGCTCAATACAGGGACAGAACCCCGTGCATCGCAGAGCGGGATGTTAACCACGCTCGCTTATAAAATGGGAGACAGTCCTGCCGTCTATGCCTTGGAGGGCTCAGTCGCCATTGCAGGTGCGCTGGTCCAGTGGTTACGCGACAACTTAAATTTATTCGAATTTTCACACCAGATCGAAGAAATGGCACAAGCCGTTCCGGACAGCGGTGGCATGTATGTGGTACCGGCCTTTTCGGGACTCTATGCGCCCTACTGGCGATCAGACGCACGGGGTGTTATCTGTGGGCTTACGAGATACCACAACAAGCATCACATCGCCCGAGCCGCCTTAGAGGCCACTGCCTACCAGACACGTGATGTCCTGGAAGCGATGAACAAGGATACGGGGATAGGGATCTCCGCATTGAAGGTTGATGGCGGGATGATTGGTAATGAAACGCTTATGCAGTTTCAATCTGATATATTGGCTATTGATATCTTAAAACCCATGATAACAGAAACAACAGCTGTGGGTGCGGCATATGCTGCCGGATTGGCAGTCGGCTTCTGGGAAAACCTGGAGGCCTTGCAGGGGAATTGGCAACTCGATAAAGTCTGGAAACCCACTATGAAAGAAGACATCCGCCAGGATGCCTATAAAAATTGGATCAAGGCTGTTGAACGCAGTTTTGATTGGTGCTGATGAGGGATGTCACCCCTGACGACGGGAATGAAATACCCTGTGACGCGGACAAAACTCCCCGCCACAGGATGTCAGTGAAAGGGGCATGTCTTCGTCAGATCACCATTCGCTCTGTGACCGGTCTCGGGCAGGTACCGTTGTCGCCCTTCTCAAACCGCCGGACAGTGCGCGCATATATCTCAATCCAGGATCGCTTCGTAAAATGGTGTCGTCTTCAGTCCCGTTCCTGTCAGTATCACAACGGTGTGGTCTGACTTCTTAATGGCGCCCGTTTCGATCAACCGGGAAAACGCAGCTGCCGCATGGGCGCACGTCGGTTCTACGTAGAACCCCTGTTGAGCCAACGTGAGACAGGCATCCATGATCTCTTGTTCTTCGATGGCCACCGTCGCACCACCGCTCTCTCGTATTGCGCGGAGCATCTGCACCAGACGAATGGGGCGCTTTATCGCGGTACCTTCCGCAATAGTGGGTTTAAATTCGCAGGCAACATAATCTTCTGTGCCGGCCTGAAAGCTCGCATGCAGGGGAGCACAATTCACCGGTTGAGAAACAAACAACTTCGGCAGATGCTCGACTTCACCTGATGCCAGTAACTCTTTACAGGCGATGTAGCACCCCAGCAGGTTGCTGCCGGCGGCTGTCGGCATGATTATGTTGTCGGGCAACGTGAATCCACAGTCTTCCCAGATTTCGTAACCAAGCGTTTTGGTGCCTTGAAGAAAAAAGGGATGCCAGTTATGACTGGCATAAAATATCTGCGATGACAATTCTATTGCAGCTGCCTCTGTCGCCTCGCGGGGGCCGGGAACCAGTTCTACATCCGCTCCATAGGCCTTGATTTGAGCAATTTTCCCCGGCGACGTCGCCTCAGGGACGAGGACTTTTACCTGCAGGCCACCGGCCGCCCCGTATCCCGCAATGGACGAGCCCCCGTTACCCGAGCTGTCTTCCAGCACGGATGAAACTCCCTGTTGCTTCAACAGGGAAAGCATGACCGATGAGCCGCGATCCTTGAACGATCCCGTGGGAGAAAACCATTCGAGCTTAAAAAAACAGGGTGCACCTGAATATTCTGCGGCAACCAGAGGCGTACATCCTTCACCCATTGAGATCGGCGCTGCAACCTGCAGGGGAAGCGCTGCGTGGTATCGCCACAGCGATTGTGTGGAACGATCCACAGCATCACGGCGTATGCCGGGAAGCGGCGTCAGCATCAGTGGGTTTCCCGAAGGGGAGCACCAGATCGGTGTCTCCAAGGGAAAGGTTTCATTGGTCATTGGGTCGATGTATGCGGCTTTACCTGGTTTCATTGATAACACCTGCGCTTTCTCTCCATTGCATTAGTTGGTAAGGGGAATGTAGAGCGACGTAACTATCACTCCCGGAAAATCTCATCCCGAAGAAGGGCACCCGGGATTCTATACGATATCTGGTTTGTTAGTGAACTACAAAAACCGGACAGGAGGCATGATGAATAACTTTCTGACTAACGCTTCCCAGCAGCAGTCCCTCGAGGCTGCTCATCCCCCTCGCACCCAGGACAATCAAATCGGCATTTCGAGTTTCAGCCACTTTAATTATGGCTTCGGCCTTCGGACCTTCCAGCAACTCAGTTTCACACCTCAACCCGGCAAGCGTGAATTCTTTCACTGCCTCTTTGATGACCTTCTTTCCAGCTGCAATTCGGTGTCCCAACAGGGTGTCATACTCTGTGTAACCCAATAAATCCGACACCCTGGAATAAACATGGACGACAAATAGCTTCGAGTCATGCAATTTGGCCAAGTCACGTGCGTAAGTCAATGCCCTTTGCGCATGATCGGACCCGTCCGTAGCGAAGATAATACAATCAAACATAGTATACCTCCCTGCTCATCACATGTTTCGCTGAAAAAAATATCTCCCTGAATATCCGGTTGTGTAGAACATACCATTCAGAATTGGCGTACTACCACCCCTGAAAGACTATCTGACTCGCATAAAAAAACCCGCCACTGTGGTGAAACGAGGTTAATTCTGTAGCCAGATCATAATCCCCTCTATTGAACGTTGAAGGATTAAGACTCCTGATATCGGTCGTAAATCAAAGAACAAATGCGAATGTGATGATACTCCTGTCATAGGTAAAGTCAAGGATTTTATATGTGATTGTTGTCAACACATAGAACTGTCCGGTTTTATAGCACGTGAATTGTCCACATGATTCCCCATAATTACTTTTACCTTTGCTAATTGCTGGTAATTTGGTATAGTTACGTGAGTTCGTGAGTTTTCATTCCGAAAAGAACTGTCAGCGCGAATATCGGGTTTCGATTGCCCCTGATCTCATCGCGCTGTTGGCTTGTCAGATCATCTAAAACCCCTTTAACACCCGGCTGTTGACTTGCCGGTTCATAGAACAGATGTACCGATTCATGGGCTTGTTCGTGTCGTTTTGCGGTCTGTTTTTTTTCTTTTAGTTTATTGAGAAAATTGGGAAGACTGTCCGAATGCAGGTAATAGTATCGATATGTATGGCAATAATCCAAATACTATCTGAACCATTTTTTATAATAACCATGGGATGTGGTGGGAATATCCCTTTTGGTAAGGAAAGACCCGTAACGTGCGACCAAGCTTTCGGGTATCCTCAGCATGTCAAGTTATCCTGCTAACAGTATACAATTCAATATTGAGTGATATCCTGGTATCGGAACCAGGGTCGGACCGAGCCAACTAACTTGATTTATTGGATTAATACATTACATAACGCTTGATAGTAACCTTACAACGTCAATTTTAAGCCATAAATTGGCGATTTAAGAGGCATACCATGCCGAGGGCGAATCGTCACCACATTCCCGGATACATCTGGCATATCACGCACCGATGCCATAAGAAAGAATTCCTCTTAAAATTTGCACGCGATCGGCGTCGATGGATTGGGTGGCTTTTTGAGGCCAAAAAACGATATGGATTGAGCATTCTTAATTATACCGTGACGTCAAACCATATCCATCTTTTGGTATTGGACAATGGAGGTTATGATACCATACCAAGATCAATACAGTTAATTGCCGGGCGAACCGGTCAGCAATATAACCAGAGAAAAGAACGAAAAGGTGCATTCTGGGAAGACCGTTATCATGCCACAGCAGTCGAGAGCGATGACCATTTAGCACAGTGCATGGTTTACATCGATATGAACATGGTTCGAGCCGGAGTGGTAAAGCACCCTCAAGAGTGGTCTTTCTGCGGGTACCATGAGATTCAGAAACCAAAAGAGCGATACGGCATTATAGATTACCGAAGGTTGATTGCGCTACTCCACATGAGGAATATTGAAGAACTCCAAGAATTACAAATGGCCTGGGTCGTAGAAGCGCTATCCTCCGAGAGACTTGGACGCGAAAGCAAATGGACCGAGAGCATAGCGGTGGGCAGTGAGCACTTTGTGAGTGCTACAAAGGAGAGACTTGGCATAAGAGCAAGGGGGCGCTACATGGTCGGAAAGAACGGAGCGTTTGAACTGAGGGAAGCGGCTAATTCTTATTCGGTCAATTTGGATGCGAAAAATGATGTTGTAAGGCCAAAAAACATGTATGTATGGGATGGTATCGTTTAAATATCAGCATGTTAGCTTGGTCCGACCCCA
>Ga0272441_10002091_pt1 | contig 41296 bp, 37 predicted proteins | sample SSMProp6N_FD_193582 | JGI IMG/M metagenome (GOLD analysis project Ga0272441, IMG submission 193582) | Marine sediment archaeal communities from Little Sippewissett salt marsh, Falmouth, MA, United States - SSM-Prop-6N | ecosystem: Environmental > Aquatic > Marine > Wetlands > Sediment ...
TATTAACCATCAGCGGCAGAAGATCGTCCATCGGCAGCGGCTCGCTTCTGAGGGCGTTCGCAAGCATAACACCGCCGGCCACAGCCCCGGCCGAACTTCCCAGGCCCCTGCATAACGGTATGGCGTTAAGACATCTCAGACTGAACCCCGGCGCTTCCATTCCCCACCTTTCGCAGGCACTCTCGTAACTTGTAATGATCATGTTCGAAGAAGGCTCCGCAAGCTCGGCGCTCCCCTCGCCCGTGATCTCCACCCGATATGCACCGGGCTCATCCAGCTCCAGCACTTCGTACCGGTTGAAAAGCGATAACGCCAGTCCCACCGTGTCGAAACCGGATCCCATGTTCGCTGTAGTTGCGGGAACCTTTACCGAAAAAAGCGGCGCGATCATGACAGGACCTCCTCCAGTGAAGACCATGAAGCGTCCACGGTCACGGGCGCGGGAAGATTGCCAAGCACCGCGTCCGGGTCCTTGAGGCCGTTGCCGGTCAAAACCATTACCACGCTCAGGCCCTCCGGCAAAAGTTCTTTTCGTTTCATTCGCAAAAGCCCCGCCAGCGGCGCGCAGGAGGCCGGTTCGGCGAAAACGCCCTCCAGAGAGGCCAGTTGCTTCTGGGCGGCAAGTATCTCCTCATCAGACACGGAAACAAACTGGCCGCCCGTCATACGTACGGCCCATCTCGCCCGGGGCCCGTTGACCGGGTTCCCTATCCGTATGGCCGTAGCCACGGTTTCCGGCTCAGGGCAGGGTTTTCGGGTAACAAGAGGCGACGCGCCTTCGGCCTGCACCCCCAACATTCGGGGAACCCCGGCGGCAAGCCCCAGCCTCCTGTACTGTACGAAGCCGCTCCACCACGCAGTTATGTTCCCGGCGTTGCCCACGGGGAGCACGCACCAGTCGGGACCGGATCCGAGCTCGTCGCAAACCTCCCAGGCCCCGCTCCGCTGTCCCCACAGCCTGTAACGGTTCACCGAGTTGACGATAGCCAGTCCCTTGCGTTTCGCCGCTTCGCGGGCCATTTCCAGCGCCCGGTCGAAATTTCCCCTTACGGCCACAACATTAGCCCCGTACACCATTGCCTGAGCCAGTTTTCCCATGGCCACCTTGCCTTCCGGCAAAAGCACGTGGCAGGGAATTCCAAGCCTGGCCGCGTAGGCGGCGGCAGAAGCGGAGGTGTTGCCCGTGGAGGCGCATATGATACCGATAGCCCCCTCCTCCACGGCCTTCGCTACGGCAAGCACCATGCCCCGGTCCTTGAACGAACCCGTGGGATTCAATCCATCGTACTTGGCGTACAGGCTGACACCCAGCCGCTCTCCAAGCCTTGAAAGAGAAACCAGCGGTGTACCGCCCTCACCCAGCGACAGCCCGGGTGTGTGTTCCGTAACCGGGTAAAGGTTTCGGTACCTTTCGAGCAATCCATTCACGATATACGCCTCCCTGGGAATAAAAAAAGGCCCTGTCCGTCTCCTGTTCAACTCAGGAGACGGGCAGGGCCTTACCCGCGGTTCCACTCCAGTTCCGCGGCATGAAGCCGCGACGCTCGGGCCGCTATACGGGGCGGCGCCCCGCCGTCTTATCCGCGCATGCGGTTTCGACGGTCCGGCTCGGGGATGGTCTTCACTTGCTGATCTGCGCCGCGGGTCTTTCAGCCGATGGACCCGCTTCTCTGTCCGCTTCCAGCAAGTTACTCTTCCCTTCATTGCCTGCATCTGAAAACGTTTATTTGTGGTATTCTGTTACATCGGTGAGAATATGTCAAGAATTGATATTTCCTGAACCGTCTGTTACAATACGCCGTCAATAGACAGCACATGCGTTAAAAGGGAGGCTGATAGCATGGCCGACCATCCCGTTGTAGATCAGATCGTCATGACACGGGAAGGTTACGAAAGACTCAAGGCCGAGTTGGTGCAACTTCGCAGCGAGGGCAGGCAGGAAATAGCACGCATGCTGGAGGAGGCCCGAAGTTTCGGAGACCTGAGCGAAAACGCCGAGTACCAGGCGGCAAAGGAAGCCCAGGCGAAACTCGAAAGCAGGGTGCAATGGCTTGATTACCAACTGAGCAAGGCAAGGGTAGTCGACGTAAAGGATATCGACACCAGCAAGGTGAGCCTGGGGGCCACGGTCACACTTTTCGATCTGGAGGGCAAGAAAAAGCTAACCTACACCATAGTGGGTTCCGAGGAATCGGATCCAAGATCGAACAAAATATCGGCCGCATCGCCGGTCGGCCAGGCGATACTGGGTAAAACCGTAGGTGATGAACTGACGATACGTGTACCCAGAGGCACCAGAAAGCTCCGTGTCCAGAATATCCAGGTCATCTGAAGCAAAACGGGGCCGCCGGATAGGCGACCCCGTTTTTTATGCGCAAATCACGTAGATTTCTATTTCCTTTCGGCGGCAAGTGAATTTTCGGATATCCGGCGAAGCAGTTCGGGGAAATCCCAACCCTCGGCCCTGGCCGACTTTGGTACAAGGCTCGTCGCAGTCATGCCGGGGGCCGTGTTCACCTCCAGAACGTAGGGAACACCCTTGTCAGAGAGCCTCAGGTCCACCCTGCTGTACACCCCGCAGCCGAGGCTCCTGTGAGCCGCAGCGGAAATCTTCTCGACTCTTTCCGCAACGGCTTTCTCCAGAGGGGCGGGGCACAGATAGTCGGTCCTTCCCGGAGTGTACTTGGCCTCGTAGGTATAGAAACCCTTTTTTGGCACTATCTCTATCGCCGGTAGACAGCGGATAACTGAACCTTCCTGCCACACCGTCACAGTGATCTCCTTGCCTGCAATATACCGCTCCACCAAGATCGTTCCATCCAGCCGGGATGCTTCATCTATAGCGCCTGCCAGCGTTTCCGGGGAATCTACGATGGTTATCCCCACGGTGCTTCCGCAACCGGAGGGCTTGACTACGACTTTGCCCCATCTTCGTACGAGTTTTTCGAGCCTTGTAGAAGCATCTTTAACTGAAACGGTGCTGTCTCTCTTCAAGGTCATAGCCTGCGGGGTGGGTATCCCGCGCTTTGCAAAAACAGCCTTGCTGGCCGCCTTGTCCATTGCCAGCGCGCAACTGCCGGGTCCGGAACCCGTATAGGACCGGCCCATAAGTTCCAGCACCGATTGCAGCCTTCCGTCCTCTCCCCATCCTCCGTGAAGAGCCACGAAAAAAACATCGGCTTTCGATCGTGATATCGCGTCTATGAACTCCCCGGCCGTTTCCCGCTCCAGAGGTTCAACATCGAGCCCGGCCTCCCCGAGGCCCTTGCAGACAGAAGCGCCACTGGATAGTGAGACCTCTCTCTCGGGACTGTTGCCACCGTAAAGTACGGCGACCCTTTTCAGTCTCGGCGAGTCGATCATTCTCCGTACTCCGTTATCCGGTTATCGTTAAGGTAAAAGGGGTTGCTTGGAAAAGCGTTTATCAAAAGCCTGATCCCTGCCCAGTCATCGTCTCCAACCCGGTCGTCCCGGTAAGTAATGTCCACCTGATAGCAGCAATTGTTGTCATAGGTGACCCTGTAGACCATTTCATCAAGGTTGTGGTCGTCAAGGTCGTACCCTCCGCGAGCCATCAGTCTCCAATTAGTCCCGAAGGGAATAACCATTTTCTGGTAGAGGGCCTCGCTGTCGGAATAGTCGTCCCACGACATGGGCGAGTCGCCATAGACCCATCGGCGGATCCATGTGCTGGTCATGGTAAGCGGCCCCAACGGCCATACTATGCCGAAGCGGGCGTCGTACCTGTCCTGGTGCTTTGAAAGGTGATCATAGTCGTACCACCAGTAGCTGTACGACCAGAAGGGACGTATGGCGCCTAATTGAGTGGAGCCCGAATAGGCGGCGCCCAGGGCCGTACGGCGAACGGTGACCGAGCCTCCCGAAGTCGCAGATGTCTCGTACTCTCCCCATCCGGCCATAAGCCGGAATTTGCCGCCCGTAGCCGGGTCCGCCCACCATGGAGAATAGATCATTATCTCCGGCTTTCTCCAGAGCGTCCCTGTAAACGTATCACCCAGTTCCTTTTCTATGGAAACGCTTTCTGCCTGGGACCACCAGATCTTGCCGGTCCATCCGCCTGCTGACAGATTGGCCCCCCACTGCGGCCGGAACCGTTTTTCCTGCTGGTCGGAGTTCCAGGTGTAATCCGCTTCAGCAAAAAGGGTCGCCCAGGGAGAAGCCTCGTATTCAAGCGAAATAGCTCCCTCTAAATCCACCTTCGACCAGTACCATGCCTTCCACCTGGCATACATGTCCCCAAGGGCAAACGCCGAGCCATAGGCCAGGCCAACGCCCTTTTCGCTTTCATATACAAGAACCGGGGCCATCTGGGAACGCTCACCTTTCTGCAAGTCGATCACGTAGTCAAAAGGATAGGTCATCAGATATTTGCCGCCAACGTAGATCTTTGGTTTACTTGCGGTCACCCTGTAGCCGGGGATTACAACAAGCCTTTTGGTAACTAGGTTATAGTGAGGGTGTGCGGTATTCGGGCAGGTGGTCATGGAAGTATCATTCCATTTGTATATCTGGCCACCCTGTACCTGTTCCGATGAAATGCCTGGCTTCACCCATTCTGTTGATCTTTCGTCTCCGATCCGAACCGTCTCGAGATCTCCGCCTGATGCGTAGACTTTTCCCTTTTCCGCCGGGAAATGTCCTGAAGCTCTGGTCAGAACGCCTTCGCCGGTTTGAAGGTCGATATCGAGTCGGTCGCCTTCAAGCCGCTGGCCTCCCTGGAGAAGTACTACAGGTGCTTCAGGAGATGCAAAGGCTACGGCGCTCTGTTCGTTGGCGTCATATTCCACCCTTGGAGCGTAAACCCTTAAAATATCCCTGGAAATTTTAACGTCGCCTGTCGCCAGGGCCAGTCCCCGGGCCTGATCGTATTCAACACGCTCGGCCTCCAGGATCACACGTGACTGGTCATTTCCCCATGCCGAACAGAAAGGAACGGTCAAGGCGATCATTGCGGCGGCAACGCAGAATGCCCCGATCGACAATATCTTCTTCATCTGGATCCTTCGTCCCATTGCACCGACGCCCCTTCCTCGACACTGAGATCTCCCGACATGGGCATAATACCTTTGTTACCCCTGAGGTAAACGGTGTTGTCCCATGCCTCCAGACCCTCGTCGAACAGCCATGTCTCTCTTGCCGGTATCCAGTGAGCACTGGGCGCCTTCCAGAAGAAAGGCCTCACGTCACTGCTCACAAAACCCGTTGCCTCGTAAAGGGTAATGTCTTCATCCGTTTCCACGACATGCCCCCTGTCGGCCGAGATCAGCCATACGGTCCCTCCGCTGGTGTTGATAACTATGTCCAGGGAGTCAGCATCGCTTACGTCGCCCCGCTGCTCCACGTGAACGGCTTTCACGCTCCACAGATCACCGGACATTTCCCTGTCAACGTCCAGACCCTCGACCACTACGGGCGGAGCGGTATCCTTCTCATCTGTTTCCCTGTCGCCCATTCTCAAATCCCGGGCCAGGCCCAGGGCAAAAAGCAAAAACCCAAGAGCGATACCCGCTGCGACAAGCTTTTTTTTATTCCGTATATCCATAGACCCACCCCGTCCGCTGCCGTAGAGCTACAGTTTGTAGTCGATTATCGCCGAAACGCCGACTTTCTGAACCCTCTTGAAGCGCTGCAGAGGATTCTTGGAGTCGATCGGCACCATTATGCGGACACCTATCTTTCCCAGGAACGAAACATCTATCTGGGCCACGGCCTGTGTCGAATCAACCGCGGCCTTGGGGCCAGCCACCTGCGCGGCGCCTATGGACGTTCCGCTGCCGATGGACACGATAGGCACGACCTTTGTCTCATCCTTTACACCGACGCCCTTGTTGAAGGTTATAGTGTTGATAAAGTCGTTGATCTGATCGGAAAAGGAATCAACCAGAACGCCGCCGCCCACAACACCGATGAGATCTCCTATGCTCACAGCAAACGCCGCGCCGCCAAAAAGAAGCAAGCCCGCAACAGCCAGCGCAAACAGTCTTTTTCTCACTTTCATTGGTCTCCGCCTCTATTTTGTTCATCTTGATTCACGGTTCCGGGTTGCTCAAAACCATCCTGATCAACTGCATCATTATCCTGTTTTTTCTGAAGGCTCGGGGGGACGGGATAACCCCTGGCTTCCGTCGCCGCCGAAGTTTCCAGGTAAAGCGGTGTTCCCGCTGGTATATCCTTTGCGTCACCCTTTACGAACAGCCCGCCCACCAGACCCACCGGGCCCAGCAGCACAAAACCCAGGGCGCTCGTCCCGGCGGCTGCCGCTACGGTCTTGTCGGCCTTGCTGGTGGCAATCGCCGCCTCTCCCAGAAAAACGGGAATAGCGCCCGGTCCCAGCGGCTGGATCGCATCAAAGGCAAACGATATCTCGGCCGGCCTGCCGAAACTGCGCGGAGGTTTTACCGAATCAACCTTGCCCGTAACCAGACTGCCCATCGGCGCAACCAGGTAACCTTCGATCACCAGGTCCTCTTCCATTTTAAGAAAAACCGGATCTTCCGCAGCGGTTTCTGCGGGTGAGATCGTTTCAAGGAACGAGGCCTTGAATACATGCGAAGACGGGACATGGATGTCCTGCCACGAAACCGACTGCGGCAGCAAAAGCGCAAGCATCCGTTCCAGCCTCATCGCAAGCGGCTTGCCCTCGTCGGCGACGCCTTCCATCTGTCGCTCAAGATCAGCGACCCTGTCCATCAGCGAAAGGCGGGGGCGGCATTCATGGTAAACGACCCATTCGGCAACGCCTGTTTTAAACAGCATCGAGGGCTGGCTCATTGTGCCGTCTTTCAGAAAGGTCATCAGGCCTTTCTGCCTGTCGGCCAGGCTTCCGGGCAACGCCCTTCCGAAAAGGTCGCGTTCCACCTTTTCGAGTCTCGGCACCAGGCCTCCTGTGGATGTCTCTCCATATAGTATCTCTTCCAGTTCCTGCTGCGTCTGAAGGGGCGGCGAAGTTTCATCCTGCGCCAGAGCGGGATAAGCCAGAAATACCATACAAAGCAGGGAAACAATCCCAAGGATCCTTCTCTTGTTCATTGTCATCACTCCTCGGCCGTGCTTTTCTCTATTGCGGCTGCGATGAAACCCCTGAACAGGGGGTGAGGGCGAACTGGACGGGATTTCAGTTCCGGGTGGAACTGAACACCCACGAACCACGGGTGGCCTTCCAGTTCGGCGATCTCCACGAGATCGCGTCCGGGGCAGATACCCGACATGCGCATGCCGGCGTTCGAAAGTCGTTCGCGGTATTCGTTGTTGAACTCGTATCTGTGCCTGTGGCGCTCCGAAACCTCTTCCTGTCCATACGCCTCAAAAGCTCTGGATCCTTTCGCCAGACTGCAGGGATATTCGCCTAGACGCATCGTCCCGCCGAGATCCGAAATATGGCGCTGCTCCTCCATAAGATGGATAACGGGGTTGGGAGTACCCGGGTCCATCTCCAGGCTGTTGGCGGCCGCGATACCGCAGACCGACCTGGCGAATTCCACTACGGCTATCTGCATACCCAGACAGAGACCCATGTAGGGGATTTTATTCTCCCTGGCGTACCGTGCGGCCGCGATCTTGCCCTCAACGCCCCTGGATCCGAATCCGCCGGGAACAAGCACACCCGAAACACCCTTCAGGGTCTCTTCCGCACCCCGCTCCTCCACTTCCTCGGCTTCCAGGTGTCGCAGTTTGACCCTGGCGCCGTGGAACGTTGACGCGTGAGTAATGGCCTCGACCACACTGAGGTAGGCGTCCTTGTGGCTGACATATTTGCCCACCATGGCTATTTCAAGTTCCCTTCCCGGGTTTTCGTAGGCTTCCACGAACCGTCTCCAGTCGTCCAGCTCGGGCTCTCCCCTGTCCGGAAGCCCCAGTTTTTCCATGACCAGTTCGTCGAATTTCTGGGCCCGCAACTGCAGGGGCACCTTGTATATGGTGCTGGCGTCAACAGCCTCTACCACGGCCCTTTTGGGTACGCTGCAGAACAACCCTATCTTGTCGCGGATATCGTCCCCCAGCGCCGAGCGGCTTCGGCAGACTATAATATCCGGCTGAATGCCTATACGACGCAGTTCGTGGACGCTGTGCTGCGTCGGTTTGGTTTTCAGTTCTCCGGCTGCCTCGATGAAAGGCACCAGTGTCACATGACAGTAAAGCACGTTCTCGCGGCCCACGCGGTTGGCTATCTGGCGTATGGCCTCCAGAAAGGGTTGCCCCTCGATGTCGCCGACGGTCCCGCCTATTTCGGCTATCACGACATCGCGGTCGTCTCCCACTTTCAGTATGCTTTCCTGAATTTCGTTCGTTATGTGCGGGATCACCTGCACCGTTGCGCCCAGGTATTTGCCTGCCCGCTCCTTGGAAATGACCGACGAATATATCTTGCCCGTGGTCACCGTGTTGTCGCAGGAGAGCGACTCGTCAATGAAACGTTCGTAGTGACCAAGGTCCAGGTCCGTTTCCGCGCCATCGTCCGTAACGAAAACCTCGCCGTGCTGAAAGGGGTTCATTGTCCCGGCGTCGACATTGATGTAAGGATCCATTTTCAAAATGGAAACCCGGAAACCCCTCCTTTTGAGCAGCACCCCAAGCGATGCCGCCGTGATCCCCTTTCCCAGGGAGGAAACAACTCCTCCGGTCACAAATACGTATTTCGGCATGAATATCCCTCCCAAGGCCAGTAGATCGTGAATCGTGAGTCGTGATGCGTGAGACGTAAGACGTAAGGCGTGAGACGTTAGTCGTGAAGCGTAAGACCAGTTAATCGCGAGTCGTGAACCACAAACAATAAACGGTAAACAGTGAACGGCCAAACCGAAAATCGTGAATCGGGAACCGAATAAACAAGGGACAAACCGGGATTTCTCACATAGAACCGTTCGAAATGACACCCGGCAGCCTTTCCCCGACCCGCTATCGCATTCTTGCCTTTGCTTTTGCTTTTCCCCTTACTCCTTACTCCTTACTCCTCACAGGTTTATAAGCCCTTTCCTGCTTCCTGTCTCCTGCTTCCCAAATAAATCTGGACCAGGGTTTTCCCTGGTCCAGTTTATTGCAAGCCTGGTTTTTTGTCACAGAACAGATGCAGATCTTTTTACTTCAGCACCCTCAGCGGGTTTACCGGTTTGTTGTTGATGCGTATCTCGAAATGCAGATGCGTGCCTGTAGCTCTACCCGTGGCGCCGGCTTTCGCTATAGGCTGCCCTCCGGCTACGCGTTGCCCCTTGCGCACCAGCAACGAGCTGCAATGGGCGTAAAGGGTGGTATAACCCTTGCCGTGATCGATAACGAGGACCCGGCCGTATCCACCCATCCAGCCCGAGTAGACCACCCGACCCGCCTTCGAGGCTCTTATGATCCTTCCGTAAGGCGCCTTTATGTCGATGGCTGCGTGGAAATCGCGTCTTCTGGTTATCGGGTGTCTTCTCCATCCAAAACCGCTCGTGATCCTTCCGACGACCGGCCAGGAGAAACCCTTTGCATATTTGGCCCCGGATGATGAGCCTCCAGTGTAGGCATAGACCGAGGTCACGGGTTTGGCCCCGGGAAGGAACATTTTCTGGCCGGGCTGTATCGTAACATCCGCAAGGCCGTTGACCTTCATCACCGATTCCACGGAAACACCGTGTTTACTCCCTATGGCCTGCAGCGTGTCGCCGCTTTTGACAGTGTAGATAACGCCGTCCTGGTTGGGGATCTTGAGCGTTCCTCCCACACGCAGGAAATTCGGGTCCTTCATCGCGTTGCACCCAAATAGCGTATTGATATCGAGATTGAAGTCGTTGGCTATGGACCAGAGACTGTCGCCCTCTTGTATAGTGTACTCGTTCATTTCTATGGCAAGGTCAAAAGCCACCCGTTCCTTTTCCTGCTTGTGTCTGGCCTGCAGCTCGGAGGCAACAGTGTCCATATCGTCGGGCGTAAGAGGTATCAATAACTCCTGCCCTTCCGTCAACATGTCCGGGTTCTCCAACTCGTTGGCCTGTATGATAACTTCGGCCTTTATGCCGAAATGCTGCGCGATATTCGAAAGGGTCTCAGCGGGCTTTACGTAATATTCCACCCACCGGCGCTCTTTTTCCTCATTCTTTACTGTTTCGCCTTCCGGAGTCTGTTCCACAAGAACAAGTTCGTCCTCGAACAGCGACGGGCTCTCGGGCAGGGGACCGATCCCCAACGCAACCGCTTCGGCCGCGGAAGCGGACATCTGATAATTTTCGGGCAGCGCCCGCGACATATCAACGACTATAAAACCGGATGCCCCTCCGGGGGTTTCGGAGGCCGTGGCCCCGCCGGGAAGCGGAAAGGAAACGCCTCCAGCCCGTACACCCGCGCAGACCGCAAGGAAAAGCGCGGCGCTCAGCATCGCAATGATAGCTATCCAGAATCCTACTCTTCCGGGTAACGCCCGATGTCCGGCCCGGCTGAAAAAATTCACTATCGCGTCCTCCTCTCGCTCTTAACCCTTCTGTTCCTGTGAAACCTTTATGGATGCAAGAAAGTCGGTATTGTTAGCGGAGTTTCTCAATTTGCCGAGGATCAGGTTCAGGACCTCCGCCTCGTCAACGTTGGTGATGCGCCTGCGCAGCAACCACACCCTCTGCAGTTCATCCGGAGTCATCAGCAGTTCTTCCCTGCGCGTCCCCGATCGGGTGATATCTATGGCCGGGAATATGCGCTGCTCCGAGAGTTTGCGCGACAGGTGGACTTCCATGTTTCCGGTTCCCTTGAACTCCTCGTATATTACCTCATCCATGCGGCTGCCGGTATCCACCAGAGCGGTGCCGATGATGGTCAGACTGCCGCCCTCCTCGATATTGCGCGCCGCCCCAAAAAAACGTTTGGGGAAGTAAAGCGCCGACGGGTCCATACCGCCGGACAAAGTGCGCCCCGAGGGAGGCACTACAAGGTTCGAGGCCCTCGCAAGGCGGGTGATCGAATCCAGCAGCAGAACAACGTCCTTGCCCACCTCCACCAGTCGTTTGGCCTTTTCCAGTGTAAGGTTGGCCACCCTCATGTGTTCCTCTGCGGGGCGGTCGAAGGTGGATGCTATCACCTCGCCGTCGACGGAACGCGCCATGTCGGTAACTTCCTCGGGCCGTTCGTCTATGAGCAACACCATAAGAATAACTTCGGGCTGGTTGGTTGTGACCGCGTTGGCTATCTTCTTGAGCACCGTGGTCTTGCCCGCCTTGGGCGGCGAAACCACCAGAGCCCTCTGACCCTTGCCTATGGGCGAGAACAGGTCCACCACGCGGGTCGTCAGTTCCGTCTGTTTTGTTTCAAGGTGAAGCCTGTCTTCAGGAAAAATAGGGGTGAGTTTCTCAAAATGCGGTCTGCGTCTGGCTTCTTCGGGATCGGAGAAATTCACCACTTCCACCCGAAGCAGCGCCTCGTAATGCTCCTGGTCTTTAGGCGGTCTCACCAGACCCCAGACCAGGTCGCCGTTCCTGAGGCCGAACCTGCGTATCTGCGAAGCCGAAACGTAGATGTCATGATCGCTGGGCAGAAGTCCTCTGGGTCTGAGGAAACCGTACCCTTCGGACAAAACCTCCAGCGTTCCCCCGCCAAAGCGGAAACCCATCTGCTCCGACTGCGCCTTGAGAAGAGCGATAACAAGATCGTCCTTGCGCATCGCGGTTACGCCCTGTATGCCCTGCTCTTTAGCCGACTTTCGCAGGTCGGTTATACCGCGTCCCGCGAAATCGGCGAACGAAAACCTGGGACGGGGCGCCTTTTTGACCTCGCCGTTACCGTTGCTGTTTTCCCCGTTGCCCGCGTCGTTCGCCGCGTTCTGTTCGCCTGTGCTCTCGGCGGCAAGGGTTTCGCTGTTTATACGGGTTTCCGTCGATTCGTTGTCAGTCATTGTTTTTTCGGTAACCCTCCCAGTCTTTCATGAAACGGCTGACGCCGCTTTGGGTCAACGGATGCGAAAAACATTTTTCCAGAACAGCGGACGAGACCGTAGCGATATCGGCTCCGGCTATTGCGGCCTCCATCACGTGGCGCGGGTGCCTTATACTCGCCGCTATTATCTGCGTGGGTATATCGTGAAGTTCGTAGATCTCTGCAATATCGCGCACAAGCCCGATTCCGTCTTCTCCAATGTCGTCAAGCCTTCCCACAAAGGGGCTTACATAGGCCGCTCCCGCCGCCGCGGCCAGAAGCGCCTGCTGAGGCGAGAAAACAAGAGTCACGTTAACATCTATACCCTCTACCGAAAGGCGTGCCGTTGCCCCCATACCTTCCTGAGTCATCGGGATCTTTACCGCAACGTTGCCGTGCAGCGCGGCAAGTTCCCGTCCTTCCGCAACCATTCCCTCGGTGTCGGTCGACAACACCTCGGCGCTGACCGGTCCGTCGACCATCTCGCAGATGCGCACCACAAGTTCGTGAAACGTGCCTCCGCTCGCGGCCACCAGCGATGGATTGGTCGTCACCCCGGAAACAACGCCCCGGGAAATGCCTTTTTCTATTTCGGATATCTGCGCCGTATCGAGGAAAAATCTCATACCAGGTACTCCTTTGACTGGAAGGATAAAAACAATCTAGCGTCTGACGGAAAAAGGAAGAGATACCTTTTCCTTTCCCCCGCTTTTGATCACTACACGATAGGAACCTACCGGCAACGGAGTGCCGTCCTCTCTAAGCAGGTAAAAGGCCTTTACTCCCGCGTTCTCGCTTATCTGGATGGTCTCAAGGAAAACAGGCTCTTCCCTGTAGAGCCACTGTATCCGGGCCGTAGCGCCGGGCCGGGGTGTTTTAAATTCAAATCGGAGACAGATCTGGCGAACTCCCCATGAGAATGACGAACCAGGATCTATGGGTTCAAGCCTTTCATCCAGATCCATACAGACAGCCGCCCGGCTATATGTTACCGGGCCGCCCAGATCACCGGGCCCGCGATGCCAGAACAGCAACACGCCCACGAGGATACAGAGTACGACAAGAAACAACAGAAGGAAACGTCCGGTTTTGAGCATTATATATCATTAACCCCGGTGAAAGGCAACTTGGGCTCGCGGATTACGCAGTCCAGGGCATTCGCCTTTATTGCGCATACTGGCCCTATGCTCCGTACTCTATCATGATTAAACTGAATGCACAATCAAAAACACGGGAGGGTTTCCCCATGGACAACAGACATATCGCGCGCCGGGTGGCGCTTGGTTCCGTTTTGGCGGCCGCAGTTGCTCTTGCGACTTTACTTCATATCCCCATGCCCGGCATGAGGATATACTTCAACCTTGGAGAAGGAGTCATATACACCATCGCCATACTGCTGGGCGCAAGATACGGTGGACTGTGCGGAGGTATCGGCGCGGCTATGGCCGATATCGTCCTGGGCTACCCGCTCTGGGCCCCTCTGACGCTTGTGATAAAGGGTGTAGAGGGATATGTCGTGGGTAAACTCGCCCCCTCCGGGCGGCTTAGGGCCATCATCCTTGGCGCGCTGGTCATGATAGCGGGATACACATCCAGCGCGGGCATCCTGTACGGCTGGAAAGTGGCTCCTATGGAATTTGTGACCGATCTCTTCCAGACAGGCATAGGCGGAGTTTTCGCCATGGTTTTCGTTCCTGTACTTGAAAAGAGAGTGTCTGGATTGGGAAACGGCAAACGGTGAATAGTTATCGTTTGCCAACCTCAATCGCAAACAACCCTCGTAGTTTTTCAACCACCTGAACGTGGCTGTCAAGGTCTAACCCATCCACCGACAGCTCGGGCTTGCACGACACGCCGTCGACCGCGCCAGCGGCGAGCATGGCCTCAAGCATCGCACGTTCTTCCGCAGGTGAATGACCAAGCCATCTACCTTCATGCCGGGAAAGCAAAATGGCCAGGGCATAGCCGCCCCAGTTGGAAACATCCACCGGCAGGGCTACGTCGGCATTTATCATGGAAAGGCATCTGGCAAAACCGGGCAGTTTGTGTGACAGGACCTTGTGAAAATTTCCCATTCCGGCCTCGTTGCCTCCGTCCCCCACGGCAAGAACAGGTATACCTAGTTCGGCCGCAATGACCGCAGCGCCGTCAAGGGGAGCTGTCCATTCCGATATATCCTCGCCGCGCATATTGTAGTAGCAGCCGTCAGCGGCCCTGCCGAGGCGTTCTAAAAAGACAACAAGGTCGGGCCTGTTTTCAAAAACATTTTCAGGGGTTTCGACAACACGGCAGAAAACCTTCATCACATCAGCACAGGCCTCAAGGGCCGGTAAATTCAGGGAGTCGGTAACAAGGTCAACCTTGCGCCCTGAACTTTCCAGAGCCCTGGCCAGTACGGCCGCACCCGGCGGGCCGTCAGTCTCCGGCGCTGTGGCGGACGGCACGTAAAAACCGGTCACTACCGCAACGCGCGTAGAGGCCGCCAACATGTCGGCGGCCTCTACAAATATTTCGGGCCTGCACAAAGAAGCAGCGCCTCGCCCGCATGAATCTGATGCAACCAGGTTTTTCAGTTGCTCACAGATGGATGGATCACTCATACGCTTAAAACCTCAACCAGTTCCATCAGTTCAGGCGAAAGGGGCTTGTTCTGTTCCCACGACACGGAAAGCGTGGGTGTTTCTATAACTCCATCTTTCAGTGTGGTCATTACACCGCTTTTCCCCGACAGCAGGACCTCGACGGCGGCCGCCCCCATACGGGACGCCAGAATTATATCCACGGCGCAGGGGCTGCCACCCCTCTGGATGTGACCCAACACGGTAACGCGAGCATCATAACCGCCCGTATCCTGTATGCGTTCCCTCAGCTCGGCGGCGGGCATAACTCCTTCAGAAAGAATGATCAGCGAATGGGTTTTGCCCTTGCGGCGCGACTCGTGCAGGTGGTCGATAAGGCGTCCAAGGTGAAACGGGACTTCAGGCACCAGCACCGCCTCGGCGCCGCTGGCCACAGCCACTTCCATAGCTATGAAGCCCGAATTGCGCCCCATGACCTCGACAATAAACAGACGATCATGGCTGGACGCCGTGTCTCGCAGCCGCATCACGGCGTCCAGTGCGGTTTCAACAGCGGTGCGGAAACCTATGGTCAGATCCGTGCCCCCGATGTCGTTGTCAATGGTCCCCGGTACGCCTACAACAGCGATGCCCCGCTTGTGAAGTTCCTGCGCGCCCCGAAACGAACCGTCGCCGCCTATCACCACCAGGCCGTCCATTCCCGCCTGTTTAAGGTTATCCGCAGCTTTATCTTGTCCATCTGGGGTTTTGAACGCGTCGGACCTTGCGGTCTGTAGAATTGTCCCGCCCCGGTGGATTATGCCGCCTACTGAACGCGCTTGAAGCTGCTGGAAATCTCCTTCCAGCAGCCCCTCGAACCCTCTCATAACGCCCAGAACTTCAATGTTCCGGGAAATCGCAGCTCGTGTTACAGCCCTTATAGCGGCGTTCATTCCGGGGGCGTCTCCCCCGCTGGTAAGCACTCCTATTCTTTGCATACAGAAATTGGATGCTCTATTTCAATTCGGAAAGCCTGTTTTCTATCGTCGCTATCTCAGTTTCTACTTTTTCCATCTCGTCCCTGATGTCTTCCTTCTTCTGGTTCAGATTCTTGAGCCTTTTAAGAAGCCTGTCGTACTCGAATTTGCGGGCGGCTTCTCCCTCAAGCTGTTCCAGAAGCGAACCCTGCATATCGTCCACGCTCCATACAAACTCAGCAGTATTTCCCTTTAGCGCATGGCTTATGGCGGGCTTGACTCTCAATTTGATCTGATTGGCGTTTTCGAGAAGATCATTTCCGTCTTCATCGTATCTGGGGAAATAGACCATTCCGTTGCGGGAATCTTCGATCTTGAAGTTGAGCCTGGGGTCATACTCGGCGGCCTTGTACGATTTGCCGTTAATCCAGAGTTCCACGTGCCTGTCGAACGGAGCCGTATGAAGCGGGCTGCCGATAATATTGAAAGACATTTCTATGGGAATATACTCGTCCATCCGCGACACTTTAAGAATGCTGTATTTGTACTGCTCCACCTCGTCTTTTGTCCAGAGGTTCTTTTCCGCTTCCTTCAGGGAAACAGCGTTTACGTATTCCGGCGAAAAAAGCGTAGCGGTCAATTCAAGGGCGTTTCCCTCTTCGGCAAAGTTCTGCGTCTTGCTCCATTTTTGCGTAACCGTTTCATAATCCAGCGACATCGCCGTTCCAAAAAGCAACAAAAGGGACGCCAGGCAGCAACAGCCGATAGCGATAAATCTTTTTGTCATTATTCAGACCTCCACGTTTGTTTGTTTTGAAGACTACATGGATGTACCACAAAGCCAAAAAAAAAGCGAGGGGGAAATCCCCCTCGCTTTTCAAGCAAGCAATACCTAGAAAGAAACGGTGGTGCGGAACCAGATCATGTCGTCGTTGTCCCACCAGATGGGAGCACCGCCGACTACGTCGATGTCGTAAGCGTCATAGCCGAGTTCGAATACGACATTCGGTGTATACCAGTAGTTGACTGCAAAGGTCCAATCAGTGACGTCAAAACCTGCAGAACCAAAAGTACCTGCAACAGAGGGATCAACGTCAAATTTGGCCCAACGGAAATAGGTGCCCCATTTGTCGTTCCACTTCTGCATGGCGAGTACGTTGAATACGCTCATATCGCCTACGAGATACTGGTTTCCACCAGCAAGACCGCCACCAACTGCTGTAGCCATATTGGCGAAAACGAAGGCCGGCAGATTCCAGCCATAAGGATTGTTCTGGAAGAAGAATCCCTGGTCGTACTGGGCGTACTCAACCCACAGAGAGGTGAATCCAAGAGCTTCCTGTTTCACATCGACGTAGGCCCTCCATGCATTGGGGGAATCGTCGTAAGGAGCAGCCGCGAATGCAGGATCATCCATCTTCTGCGAGTAGTAGGTTCCACGAAGTTCGATGTTCGGGGTAAAGCGGAAACCGGCGTCGCCCCACCATGTGCTGTGGCCAGCGAGTGTGCCTGCGGCGTCGTTGCGAGGTTCAAAGGCGACATAGTAAAGACCGAAGTCGAAGTCTTCGCCTACGTTGAACCTTGCACGGGCGCCCCACAGATAGGCGTCATCGTTGTTAAGGGGCTGAGTTGAACCAGCAACACCAGGAGCCTGGCCAACAGCAGCGGTAGCTGTTTCCTGATGGGAAACAAATACGGTGAAATCGCCCATGCCCCACGTCTTGACAAGCTGCATACCGTTCACGTTGGCATCCATAACGGGGCTGTCGTTCATGTTCCAACCGAGGAAATCCATAGCATAGTGACCCCAGTCGATGTTGAACAGACCGACGGTAAGCGTAGCGCCTTCCCAGGGAAGGATGATGTCGGCGTATGCCCTTATAAGAGCTTCGTTCTCGATACGGGCATGGAACGTGGCCAGCTCATCAGCATATACGGTGACGTTCCAACGGAAACGGTCAAGGCTGAAGTCTGTCTTGCCGCCGCCGTTGGCTGCGCCAGTCGACAGATAGGTGTCATCCTTGCCGGTCCATCTGGAGGTCCAGCGAAGGTGTCCGTCGAAGGCCCACTTGCCGAGGTGATCTTCGAGAACCGCCACTCTGCTGTCGAGCTCTTCGACCTTTACGCCGAGGGCGTCAAGTTCGTCCTTGAACTCTACAACGAGTTTCTTGAGCATCTCGAGATCCTGCTTGGAGGCCTTGTTCATGTCGACATAGGCCAGTGCACGAGCGGTGATGGAAGCCATCTCGTAACGGGTGGCTTTCCACTCGCCCTTGAAGGCGCCGTCCGGATAACCGGTTACGATGCCGCGGGCGGCGAGCTGGGAAACAGCGTCATATGCCCAGTGGTCCATGGGAACATCCATGAACGGATTGGCGGCGAATGCCGGAGCGGCGAACGCCACAATCGCTACTACTGCTACGAGTGCAACAAATTTCTTCATTCTCTTTAACCCCCTTGGGTTGTATATCCGGCCGGGGTCAGAGCATCGACTTTGCAAAGTATCCACGTTTCCTTTGCGAGCCAAGCCTGCCTTGCGGTCCGGTCTCGTCAATCCGCTTGCCCGTGATGGCGGTCGGGGGTTGCACCTCCTTTCCTGCCGTCGGAGTCATCGCGAATCGATAAGCGTTCCAAGGTTACATTTTCAAGGTCCTACAAACCTCGCCAAAAGACTACATTGAAAAAGAGCGAACGGGAATAGGACCTCAGAACCATATCCCCTACAGCCAACCTTTCGTTACGGGTATACTTGTTCCTGTTTTAGATCGGCTATCCTCTACATTCAGCCGGAACCCGGGAGGCAAAAGAATGAGCGATTCCAGACTATCTATATATATGATAACGCTAAACGAGGAACTGCGGCTGCCTGGCACGCTTAAAGCGATGCAGGGCCTGGCCGACGAGGTGATAGTAGTAGACGCGGGAAGCACCGACAGGACGGAAGAAATAGCCAGATCATACGGCGTGCGCTTTTTTCACAGAGACTGGGACAATTACTCATCACAGAAGCGATACGCCGAAAGCCTTTGCACGGGAGATTGGCTGATGAATATTGACGCGGACGAGGAGATATCGCCTGCTTTGAGTAATGAAATCCGGCTGGTTATAAGCCGCAGCGATTTCGACGCGTTTCGAGTCCGCATCGCCGATATTTTCCCGGGGTGCAAAACACCTTGCCGCTGGGCTAAAAAATGCAACGTCGTACGCCTTTATCGACGAGGCGCCGCAAAAATGGAAGAAACCCATACCTGCGACAGGGTCAGATTGTCGGGCCCTGATGTGCGCACCGGCCAGTTGAAGCACCTTATCCACCACAGGACATTCGTCAGCATCAGCCAGATCGTAGGAAAATTCAACAGCTACAGCGACCAGCAAGCCGAAGCAGCCCGGGCGACAGGCAAAATCTATCCGCCATGGAGGATGCTGCTTTCCATAAACGGCAATTTTTTGCGTTACTTCATTTTGCATCGACGCTTTATGTGCGGATGGTGGGGCTATATCAGCTCGGTCAACATGGCGTATCTTCGTTTCCTCAAGTTCGCAAAATGCTACGAGGCTGATTCCGGCAACGAAACACTCAAAAACCAGGAGAACAGAAAACCAAATGAGTAACAGAATGTTTACGGTCATCGTCATGACATTCAATCAGGAAAACGTCGTGGAAGACGCCCTCAATTCCCTGTTGTTTCAAGACCACGAGCCCACGGAGCTGCTGATATGCGACGACGCCTCCACAGACGGAACCGTAGACGTCTGCGAAAAATGGCTTGCCGCGAACGGCGCACGTTTCCATGACACTCGCCTCGTCAGGAACAGTCTCAACCTTGGGATAGTAAAAAACTACGCGAAAGCGGTTTCTCTAAGCCGCGGCGACTTCATCGCAAGGCTGTGCGGCGACGATATGCTGGCGCCCCGAGCGCTGGCGAATGCGGCGCATCACCTCGAAGCATCCGGCGCCGAAGCCGTGTTTGGAAATGTAACTGAATTCGAATGGAGAAACGGAGAATTCCTTGTTTCCAGCGTCAGGCCCGGCTCCCATGTAATACCACTGTTTTCGCTTTCAGCCCTGGAACAATTCCGTATACTGTCGGTTGTATGCTGCGTTCCCGCTCCTGGGGCCTTTTTCTCTAAAAGTTTTTTCGAGAAGGTGCAACTTGACAGTTTCGACGTACTTCATCTGGACGACTGGGCAATGTGGCTGAAATCCACGTCCATGGGAGCGGCTCTGCGTTACCGCCCCTTTGAAGCCGCCTTTTTTCGCCGCCATAGAGGAAAACACAAGAATCAGACATTCGAGTCGCTCTGCAGCAGGGACATCATCAGAATAACGGATACACTGATCCGCCCTGGCGTCGCAAAGCTGTCCTTCCTGGAAAAATCAGCCGTTTTTCTGAATCGCGCCAGGCATTTCGCCATGGTGAACCAGCACACTGTGCGCGCCAGGCTTTACGAACCTGGTTTCAATATTCTGCGTTCTTTTATCAGACTAAGGCTGTTACCGAAATCAGGTGCACGGCGGCTCTTTTTCTCCAGGACTCAAGGGTCTACAAAAGGCAAACCGCTTTCGACGCCATTTCCACTGAAAAAACCCTGATAGACAACGCGCTCACGGGTCAAGATACTGTTTTGAGAAGCAACCTGTGGTACCATGTGCTTTGACGAAACTTTGATGAATTCAGGGGTGAAACCATGAGAATACTCGTTACGGGCGGCTGCGGATTCATTGGTTCCAATTTCGTGCTTCTGGCCCTTGAATCGGGCCATACAGTCGCCAATCTGGACAAACTGACCTATGCGGGAGTTCCCTTTTCTCTTAGAGAAATCGAAACAAGCGAAAATTATTCGTTTTTTTCGGGCGACGTGGCCGATTATAAGACCGTTAAAGAGCTTTTGGGCGATTTCAGGCCGGAAGCCATTTTGCATCTCGCTGCGGAATCGCATGTAGATCGTTCCATAGACGCACCCGGCGAGTTCATCCGCACTAACGTTACCGGGACATTTCAACTGCTAGAGGCAGCTAAAAACTTTTTTGAAACACTTTCCCCAACAGAGAAAGACCGGTTTCGCTTCGTCCACGTTTCAACGGATGAAGTATTCGGCTCATTGGGTTCGAAGGGACAATTTACCGAAAACACCGCTTACTCTCCCAGATCTCCCTATTCGGCCTCGAAGGCGGCGTCCGACCATCTGGCGAGAGCCTATTTCCATACATACGGTCTGCCCGTTATCGTAACCAACTGTTCCAACAATTACGGTCCCCGGCAATTTCCCGAAAAACTGATCCCTCTTGTTATCAGAAGAGCACTTGAAGGACTTCCGATTCCCGTCTACGGCGACGGACTGAACGTCAGAGACTGGCTGTACGTGGAAGACCACTGTCGGGCCCTTCATGATGTCATTGAAAAAGGCTTGCCGGGTGAAACCTACGCAATCGGAGGTAACTCGGAAAAGACAACCATCGACATCGTCTACGCCATATGCGACATTCTGGACGAGTTGCAGCCACTTTCCAAAGGGACAGGTTACCGAGATCAGATACAGTTCGTTCAGGACAGACCGGGGCACGATCGTCGTTACGCCATAGACCCCACGAAGATCCGCACTTTGCTGGGTTGGCGCCCGCGCGAAACGTTCGAGTCAGGAATTCGCAAAACAGTTTGCTGGTATATCGACAACGGCGAGTGGATCGAAAAAGCACTGGGCGGCGGCTACCAGATGGAAAGACTCGGCCTTGGGCTCGCTGATCGGGGGACACGGTCATGATAACGAAGGGGATTATTCTGGCCGGAGGAAGCGGAACTCGACTGTACCCTTTGACGATACCATTCAGCAAGCAACTGGCCCCTGTTTACGACAAGCCCATGATATATTACCCGCTGTCAGCCCTTATGCTGGCCGGAATCAGAGACATACTGATAATCACGACCCATGAAGATAAGGCTTCGTTCGAAAAACTTATGGGAGACGGCTCACAATGGGGTCTCTCATTCAAATACGCCGTCCAGCCGCAACCCGGCGGTCTTGCGCAGGCGTTTCTAATCGGCGAGGAGTTTATTTCAGCAGAACCCTGTGCTCTGGTGCTTGGCGACAATATCTTCTACGGCCGGGGACTCAGTGAAATGCTTTCGAAAGCGGTGGAAAGGATCGACGGCGCCACTGTTTTTGGATATCCGGTAAAGGATCCGCAAAGATACGGGGTGGTCTCTTTCGATAAAACAGGAAAAGCAGTGGATATAGAGGAGAAACCTCAAAAGCCCAAATCGAATTTCGCCGTTGTAGGACTTTATTTCTATGATGAAAAAGTTGTAGAACTGGCTTCGATGCTAAAACCATCTAAACGGGGAGAACTGGAAATTACCGATCTGAACAGACTCTATATGCAAAGAAACAGCCTTAACGTCGAAATTTTCGGCAGGGGGTTTGCATGGCTGGACACCGGCACTCACGACAGTCTCCTGGACGCCTCTAACTTCATCGCCACTATCGAGAAAAGACAGGGAATGATGGTTTCCTGCCCCGAGGAAATTGCGTGGCGCAAGGGATTCATAGACAACGACCAATTGTTCACGCTTGCAAATCAACTGAACAGGAACTCCTATGGAGAATATCTGTTTTCGCTGCCTGAGACAATGGAAGGAGAGAAAAACCTTTGAAAGAAACATTTTCACAGGGAAACGTCTTCAGAATAAACCGCTACGAAAACGCGGCGGCATCAAGCGACTTGTTCGTCGCTTGGGAGAACACGGCGGACGGACTGATTAAAGCCTTTCCCCTGATTTTGGAAAAACCCCGAAATACAGATCACGGGGTTCGGACAATAGTGCTCGAAGTCAGAAAATACGGCTCCGATACGGTTTTCCGTTGTTTTTGCAACGTCTCTTCACCGGAAACTTTTTTGCCCGACCGTGCTGTTGAATCAGTCGGGCATGTAGGCCTGGATGATCTCGAATCCATGCTCAGAGCGCACATCGTACAGACATGTGTTCCTGAGTATGTAAAGCTGAAACAGAAAATGAAAAACGATTTCAAGGCAGGAACCACTCGGATCCCTGTCTCCGGCCCCGTTATCGACAGTAACGACGTAGCCGAAATCGTAAACACCGCTTTGAAGGGCTGGTTCACAGCCGGTGAAATGAACGATAAATTTGAAAAGAGTATGTCCGATTATCTCGGCGTAAAACACGTTATCACAACAAACTCGGGATCCTCGGCCGTCCTGCTGGCTGTGGCCTCCCTGACATCTCCAGCCCTCGGGGAAAGACGCCTCGTTCCCGGCGACGAAGTCGTTACCGTTGCGGCTGGATTCCCTACAACCGTGAACCCCTTGCTTCTTTTCGGGTTGAGACCTGTTTTCGTCGATGTCGACATACCGACCTACAACGTTGACCCAAACGCCCTGGAATCCGCCATTACCCCGGAAACAAGGGCCATTTTGCTTCCCCACACTCTCGGAAACCCGTTCAACGTAGAGAAAGTCCTTGATATTGCGACCACAAACAATTTATGGGTTATAGAAGACGCCTGCGACGCCCTTGGCTCGACGTTCACATTTACAGATACGACTCACAGCCAAAACATGGTTGGAACTTTCGGCGACATTGGAGCATTCAGTTTTTTTCCCGCACATCATATAACAATGGGCGAAGGAGGAGCTCTGGTAACGAAAAACGACCGCCTCGCCGAAATTATTGTTTCATTCCGCGACTGGGGAAGAGATTGTCGCTGCAAACCCGGTCAAGACAACCTGTGCGGGAATCGTTTCGGGTTCAAATGGAAAAACCTTCCACATGGTTTTGATCACAAATATGTATATTCCCATCCCGGATTCAACCTCAAGATAACTGAAATGCAGGCGGCTCTGGGTTTTTCGCAGCTTTCCCGGATCGATTCCTTTACCTTGCAACGGAAAGAAAATTTTTCGCGTCTTTACGAAGGACTGAAAAGCCTGCAGGATTTTCTTCTGCTACCTGAGGCAACACCAGGAAGTAGCCCTTCATGGTTCGGTTTTCCCGTTACGGTAAAGCACGATAGCCCCGTAAACAGGCTGGAAATCGTAAAATTCCTGGAAAACCGCAAAATTGGCACAAGGATGCTTTTTGCCGGCAATATTTGCAGGCAACCATATTTTGAAAACATAAATTACAGGCTCGGGTCAACCCTGAATAACACGGATACGATTATGGAAAGAACATTCTGGGTCGGCTTGCAGCCCGCTCTTTCTAACGAAATGCTGGATTATATTATCGAGAGTTTCTCTGACTGTTTCAGGGAGGCGGGGCTTTGATGCTGGAAACCGGAATCTCGGGGTGCTACGAAATAATCAGCAGTTCTTTCAGCGACGCAAGAGGGGAATTGACTGTTACGCTGAATGTTCCTCTATTAAGGGAAATGGGCCTCAGTAGCAATTTTTGCTATGACTACTATTCCGTGTCCAGACCCGGAGTTCTCAGGGGATTTCATTTTCAGGCTCCTCCCTGCGCTCAAACCAAACTGGTCTATTGTATTTCGGGTGAGGTTCTTGACGCCGTGCTAGATGTTCGAAAGGATTCTCCAACTTATGGAAAAGTGGTTTTTATCCGTCTTTCTCCTAACCTCAAGAACATGGTCTACATTCCTGAGGGATTAGCCCACGCCTTCATGGCTACGGGAAAAAGTGATTCAATCCTTTTTTATCACACGTCGCATCCGTATTCCCCAACCCATGAAGGCGGAATATTATGGAATTCCGTCGATGCCTCATGGCCTGTGGACAATCCTGTTCTTTCAGAAAGGGATTCCCTTTTCCCCGAATTCGGTGTTTTCGATACTCCGTTTCGTCTGGCGACTGCGCATGACCAGAAATGATTCAACCCCTAAATACCGCGCTCTTATAACGGGCGCCAGCGGGTTCATTGGAAGTTGCCTTTGCCGTTACCTTGCACGGCAAAACTGGGAGGCTCATGCACTGATCAGAGAAAGATCCGTGCTTGACGAAAAAACAATATTTTCGTTGCGGGAGAAAAACATTCACACTCTGAGTTCCGGAGGAGAAAACCTCTCGGAAATAATAGGCAAAACGAACCCGGACCTGGTTTTCCACCTTGCTTCGCTTTTTTTGTCGAACCATAGGAAAGACGACATTGATGCTCTTCTGGATTCCAATATCGTCTTTGGAACCAAACTCGCTGAAGCAATGACCCTGAATGGAGTATCCAGCCTGGTAAACACCGGAACATCCTGGCAACATTTAAAGAAATCCAGAGAATACTGCCCCGTCAATCTTTACGCCGCGACAAAGCAGGCATATGAAGACATACTAGAATTCTATGTAGAGGAACGAAACCTTAAAGCAATCACGCTCAAGCTTTTCGACACTTACGGCCCAGGAGACCGGCGCAAGAAAATAATGCCTGTGTTGCTTGCAGCCTCTAGAAACCCCGGCCACGCCCCATTGCAAATGACACCAGGGGACAACAGATTGGACTTTGTTTATGTGGAAGACGTATGCAGGGCTTTCCTTACAGCTGGATATCGATTGATGGACGGATTTGTCGATTCCCACGAAAGATACGACGTATCCAGCGGCCACAGTGTTTCTTTAAAAGAGCTGGTCGAAACTTTTTCGAACATTTCAGGGTTACCCATAAATGCAGTCTGGGGAGCAAGGCCATACAGGGAGAGGGATATCATGACGCCGTGCAACACTGGAGAAGCGCTTCCTGGGTGGGAACCCCGTATCGATTTAACCTGCGGGATCAGATCACTGCTTGACTGCAAAAATGACAACCGGGAAACGCCCTAACAGCATTCATGGAAATTTACAACAATCAACCACAAATTCTGAACGGACCGCCAGATCCCCGTTTCGCTATAAACCAGGGAGGCTAAGGCATGAAGGTGCTTTTTTGTTCCGACGCCCTTGTAATAGATGGAGTAACATCATTCATATTCCAGATGGCAGTAACACTTCAAGCAGGAGGTCATCAAACAGCGGTTCTGGGAAGATGGGCGGGAGAGGGATTTCAATCCCGCCTACGGGAAAATGGCGTAACGGTATTTGAGCGTCTCTCTCTTACCGTTGGAAACGACTGGTTCGACAAAAAAGCAAGGGAATTCGCTCCCGACATCTTAGTCACCGATTCGAATCGCTCGTTCTCACTTGCCCGAAGGTTGAAAAAAGTGACCGGGGCAAGGATATTTACTTTTTTTCTCGACCCCCCGGCTGAAACAACCCACAAAAAAGGCAGAAGCATCCCTGAAATAGCACGGGATAGCGATGCATGGTTTTCGATAGAAAACCCAATCCTTGAAAAACTTCGTTCCCTGAACGAATCAATACCAAAGTTTCTTTTAAGGCGTCCTCTGGAAGGAATAATCAAGCCTACACCTTTTTCCGGCGAAAGGGATCCCTTTAGAGTTCTATGCATCAGTCGACTGAGCGGTTTTAAATCCTCAGGACCGTTTGCCATAGTCAGAGACTCTCTCAGACTTCTTGAGCAGATACCCTCTCTGGAAATAGCCTTCGTAGGGGGCGGCTGGCGAGTTATCAAGCTTCGACTTCTTGCATTAACCGCCAACAAGAAAGCGGGACGTCAATTTATCAATGTGGTTGGAACATGCAACGAACCGCAACCATGGTACGATTGGGCAACTGTAATCTGCGCAGGATCCACGGCGGCCGCGGAATCGATTCTCTCCAACAGACCAGTAATTGCCTTTACCTATTACTGGCTGGGGCTTGTGACCCCACAGAATACAGATAACGCGCTTGGCACTTATTTTGCACAAAAAGCAACCAGCCATAACGTCAGAGACAATCCGGAACTGATATCTTCGGAAATAGTAAAACTCTACCGCGAGTGGAACGGGAGCAGGCTCAGGACTGAACTGGAAGAAGTTCAGGAAAAGGTCCGGCCTTTTTTCGATTCCAGGGAAACTGCTGTGGAGTTTGAACGAATTTTCGGTCTGGTAGGGGGTCAACCCTCGAGATAGTGTTCCTGGTGCCAGTGCCGTATCGACTTGGCCGCTATGAGGGCAGGCTCCAGCCTGTCCTCGGAACCCCAAACCATATTGCTTGTACGATCTTCCTTATGAAATACGATGGAATCTGGGATATACACGGTCTTTAGCCCCGCCTTGAAAACCATTTCCCCTAAAATCAATTCCTCTCCGAACAGGAAAGTATGAGGATCAAGGCGATCGTAGTGGCTGAAAAACCTCGGTCCCAAGGCAAATATAGCTCCATTGATTGCATAAACATCTTCAGATGCTTCGGTGGCTGTTTCCATTTTGCTGAAATCAAGGTCTTCCGGCTTTCTGGCCCTTCTGAAAGTTTTCTTTAGGGGGCTTAACAAAAACCTGTTCAACACCAGCCTGGAAATTATACGCCTCCTGTCGTAATATCTGACCATTTTTTCGGCCTCTAGACAGTCTGGTCGCTTACGAAGCAACGGGCTTTGGCTTTTTCCTTTTGGTGTAATTACGGCTGGCCCCGCTACAGCTACATTATCCGCAGAAAGAGCTCGAATCAGAGCATGCAGGCTTTTCCCTTCCAGAAAAACAATGTCGTTGCTGCAGCAGATTATCGTATCGTACCCTTCGCGCCTGAGTAGAGATATGCCTTCGTTCAGGCCTCCGGCAAAACCCAGATTTTTGCTTAAGCACAAACAGGTTACGGGATATCTGTATTCCTTCATCAACTCAGAAAAGTCGTCACCTGGAGAACCATTATCCACCACAAGCAGTCTTGCGCCCGGGTAGAATAAAAGCAAGGAATCAATGGCTTCCCTGGTATCTTCCACCGTAAGGTAATTCAGGATCACAATAGCCTGTCCGTCAAAACCCTGTTTCACGATAATTCTCCCGTCGTTTCGGATTGTCCGGGTATCCTGCAGCCAGGACCGCCCCAAAAATTGTCCAAAAATATATAGCGAGTTTTTGACGTTCGTCGAATATGCCCCCTACCAAAGAAAAGAGAAAAACTCCCGACAGGGAAGCAGCAAGGATCGCTGCTTTGCTTCTATCAGCCCCCGAGTTCCTGACCAATCGGAATACAGTCATTACGCAACCCGCCCAGAAAAGCAGATACGCCGCCAGTGAAACTACGCCCCCCTCCACCAAAACGCTTAGAAATTCGTTGTGAGGAGCACTCGGGGGGCCTTCATAATAGTTGAACCATTCCAAGTTCCTGTTTTCGGTAAATTGGCTTTCAAAAAACCCCCAGCCGATACCCAAAGGATTTTCTCTAAACAAATGGATTGCACCCTTCCAAATAAAGGATCTACCGCTCGTCAATTTATTCGAATCATCGATGGCTAAAAGCTGCATCGCTTCCGCCCTGATTTTTCCGAAAATAACATCTTCTTTTCCCGAAACGAAGGAAAATCCCAATACGAGGACAACCACTAATGCTACCTTAAGTAATAGAAGCGCGGATCTTCTAAATCCGGGTCTGAGTACAACAACCATAACAGCAAGAGATCCACCTATTGATAGTACTGCACCGCTTGAAAGCCCGATCAAAGACATCAGGAGAAGGGAAGCGAAAGCCAAATAATCGAAAAATCGTGATAGCGAAAATCTTTTTTCATACAGTAACGGCATGATTGCCACTGGTGCCAGGGGAATTGCAATCGTGGAATAAAAAGTGGGAAAATGAGAGAAAATCCCCAAAGACCTTGTATCTGGGAAAAGCCCCAAAACAGCGCTAGAACCCAGGAGAATTACCAGGATCATGACAACACTTCTGCAACGCTTGGCGGAAACGGGATTGCGCAACACAAAAAAGGCCAATAAAACCGCGAATTCGAATTCGAAGATTACAGACCATCCCTTGAGAAATAGATGCAGGTCAGGTGAACGATAAAAGGTAATGATGCCTCCCCATACCAACAGCAAGCCAAAAGAAATTTTGGTCCAACCGGGAATTGTTGAAAAATTTCTTCTCCAATCAGAGCGTCGCCGAACGATTCCCAACAAAGCCATAAGCCAACCCAGATACCTGAGGACTGGTCCAAAAGGCCCCATAAGAAGCGCAAACAGGAATCCAGCCTCTACTATATCCGTAGGCATAACGTCTGACAGGCGGTCTTTGATTCCTCTGTTGTTGTATCTCAAAACAACACCCCTTATGGGTCAATATTACGGTAATCATCCTTGCTGTCTGGTAACGGCTAGCCCTATCTGAACCCGTTAGAAATCAGTCAAGTAGTTTACGATAAAAAACCAAAATATTTGCAGCCATATCCTTGGTTGACGGTATAAATGCAGAATCAAAAATAGGTGGGTCACATTCTCCACCCAGAACTGATCTTAAAGCATCTCCCCAGGCGCCTATGTTTCCAGGTGGAAGCAACAGGGAATTATTGGCTCCGACAATTTCGCAAACAGCAGGAATTTTGGACGCTAAAACGGGGGTTCCGATCTGAATGGCCTGCATTAAAACCATTCCCAAGCCTTCGTTTTCTGAAGGGAAAACCAGTAAATCGCATTCTTTCATCCAGTTTTCAGGTCTTTCACAAAAACCATGAAACACGATTCTCTCCGACAATCCCAGTGATTTCGAGAGGTTTTCAATTTCTTTTCTTTGCGGCCCATCGCCCAGAACATCGAGCTTCCATTTTATGCTATTAATCCCGTTAAGAGCTTCTATCACCGTGCGCAATCCCTTTATTCTTGATATTCTTCCGACGAAAAGTAATTTCTTGAAGTCATCAGAGTTTCCGCTCCAGCGAACTCCGCTTGATGGCAACCCATTTCTTATTACTACCCTGTTTTCAGGCAAAAAGGAATTGATATTTTCCTCGACGGTGTGGCTGACACATACGACACCAGAGGCATTTCCGTAAGGGGCAATACCCATATTTACACTGTAGCGGGAATGAGCCGTCGCTATCCATGGAATTCCATTCATCAATGAAGTCCACCACGCTATCCAGGCCGGAACTCTTGAATGAGCATGGAGGATATCCCAATGATCTGCTTTTGCCGTTCTGGAAATAGCCATTGCCGAATATAAAGCCGTAAAAGGATTTTTGCGGTGAACGGGCAGTTTCCAGCGCTCTACCCTTTGATCAAGTTGTTTTTCCAGTTTTCCTCCAGCCGAAACGATTAGCACCTCGTGGCCCTGGTTAACCAATTCGTTCGAAAGCCACAGCACATGGCGCTCTACTCCGCCTTCCTCGAATTCGGGGAGGATCTGGATTATTTTCATCGCGTCCACCGATCTGATAGCCATTTTACAGCAGCGGCTGTTTCGAGCTGTGAGCTTGTAAATGACGTATTTTCAACGATTTCCGAGATCATGACATCGAATTTTGGAATACCCCAGAGAAATCGTTGTGATATCAATCCGGCGTTGACTATCTGAACCGTAATATATTGCAGAAGAAAACGAACTCCGTATGCCCGGTCCATTGCAAGAACCCTGACCTCGCAGCCTGCGGTAGTGGCCTCGGATATCATTGAAACGGAGTCTTCAGTGCAATATACGCAGTCGCACAGTCCAAGCATTCCCGGCACCGGGTTCCATGGTTCCCGCGAGGCCAGTATCAGAGCCCGGACGTTTTCATGATTTTTTGTCGAGTTTGTTATCGCCTCTTCGGCTTCAGGGCTTGTTCTTCTCGACGTCGTTATGTAGACGTCGGCGTCTGTTTTTTGTGCTTCGGCGAGTATTTTGGGTATCTCGCGTTTCACCCATTCTGGAGTTAGCCTGTAATTGGCGTCGTCGCCGCCTAAAAGAACGGCCCATCGTACATTTCTGCGCGGAGGATATTTCTCCACCAGCTTTTTTGCCTCGGATTCAAGCAGGTCGGGCCGGATCATGTTGGGCGCGCCAAGGGTCACGAAAACGTTTGACGCGGGTTTCGGGTGATCGTGTTTTGGGACTACGGCAAAATCGAACGGGTCGGTCCCGATAACCGAAGGCGTCATGATGGTGCAGCATTTGGACCCCAGAACCCTCGCAACCGACAGACACCAGGGAGCCGTCGAACTGCCCGCCGAGAGAAACAATACATCTGTAACTGCAATATTTTCCGCAGCGATAATCGACTCAAGTTCGGAAATGAAAGCGTTTCCTTCCGGAATTTTGCCAACCCAGTTCCCGGCGCTTTTATCGGTGTTTTGTTTTAGAGAAAAAATCCGTATTTTATACCACCAGAACCTCCGCAGGCCTTCGATGCACGGAATACGAAACCATTTTACATCCGCCCCGCACAACTCACCGAGCCACCACGCGACACCTTCCGACTGATTTTCGTGGCCACGAATGCCGTCGGAAAGAACGATCACCAGTTCAGGGCCTTCGGAGGTTCTGGTGGCCATAAGGTAAACGCTACGCCGAGGCTTCGAGCCCGGCCCTTATGGCCTTCTGCATGGACGCTATCTTGATATCGTCCATCTCTATGCCAAGGCCGTAGACCACAGCCCTGCTCAATATGTCCTGTGTCTGCGGCCATTCTATGGGCCTGTAAAGCGGCATGTCGTCGACATAGGGACAATCGTAAGGGCAACGTATACGGCTATAGTATGATCCCTCGCGCATGGTAGCCCAGTGTCTTGCGTAATGCCAGGTATTTCCCGACAGAATGCCGCATCCGGCTCCCGCCTCTTTCGATGCCTTCTGGAAATCCCTGGCGCTTTCAGCGTCGGGCATGAGCAGCACTATCTGGGTGGCGATCTCTCCATCCCTGTCAGGCAGGTCGCGGAGGGTCACATCTTCAGGCAGTTCCACTCCGTCCAGTATGCGCTTCTTGTGGCTCTTCAGCGTTGCTATGGCGCCGTCGAGTTTTTTGAGCTGCACCAGGCCGAGCGCGCCCTGCAGTTCACCCATGCGGAAATTGAATCCAAGGCAGGCCTTGCCTTCATCACCACGGGGTATGTCGTAGTCGTGGATATGTCCGTGGTCGTGATAATAGTCCATACGGTTGTAGAGATCGTCGTCGTCGGTGAGTATCAGGCCGCCCTCTCCCACTGTAAGCAGTTTGTACGGGTCGAGGCTGAAGGGACCCCATTTGCCATATGTGCCCACCGGCTTGCCGTTATATGTCGCTCCCATGGCCTGGCAGGAATCTTCCAGCAGCCAGAGTCCGTACTCTTCGCATATCTCGGAGAACGCGTCTATATCGGCCGCGGCGCCGAACATGTGCACCGGCATGATGGCCCTGGTGCGATCGGTGATAAGGTCTTCCACGGATAGCGGGTCCAGGTTAAGGCTTTCGTCGATCTCGGCAAGAACGGGAACGGCCCCGCACTCAAGGATGGCCTCAACGCTAGCTATAAAGGTAAAGGGCGAGGTAATGATCTCGTCGCCCGGGCCTATGCCAAGCCCTTTGAGACCAACGTAAAGCGCCGCCGACCCGCTGCTGACGGCCAGGCAGTGTTTCGCCCCGAATTTATGGGCTACGGCGTCCTCAAATTCACGCACCCTGTATATGTCGTTCCTGGATTCCTGAAAGGAGTACCTGTGAACCATCTTTCGCCGCAATACGTCGGTTACGGCGTCTATCTCCCTCTGGTCGAACAGCTCGAAACCCGGCATCAGTACATCGCCTCCATATAGATAGCTTCGCAGTCCTCTTCGGTCATCACTCTGGGGTTGTTCTCCATTGGCCTTGAAACCTTCATGGCTTTCTCTGCCATTTCCTCGAAATGGTCGTCCGTTATGCCGACCTCAAGTTCGTCTAGTGTGGATGGAAGCTCCAGGTCATCCACCATCTCCTCGAGAAGGTCCGCGCAGGCTTCGGCCTTGTCAAAGATTGACATGCCTTCCATGTCGCCCGCCCCCAGCAGGCTCGCCGCCTCCGCGTAGCGCTCGGGAAGCGCCATGGAATTGAAGCTTACCACGTAAGGAATAAGGAGCGCGTTTGCTACGCCGTGTCCTACACCAAACATCCCGCCGAGTGGATAAGCCAGAGCGTGGCAGGCCCCCACACCGGCGTTTGCGAGCGCGACGCCTCCGTATAGAGCCGCCAGCATCATTTCGGACCTTGCCTCAATGTTTTTGCCGTTGAATGTGGCCGGTTTCAGCCAGCGCCCCACCCTCTTGAGCGACTCCCTTGCGAACATATCGCTGAAGGGCGACGCCTGCCTGCTGGTAAAGGCCTCAAGCGCGTGGGTCATTGCGTCCATTCCCGTCGCGGCCGTAACGAACGGCGGCAGCGATAACGTCAGCTCGGGGTCCAGAAGGCTTACGTCGGGGTAGAGTTTATCGTCGTTGATTCCGCCCTTGACGCCGTCGCTCTTGCGGATGAGAACCGAGGTGAAGGTCACCTCAGAGCCGGTCCCGGCCGTTGTCGGTATCATTATCGTCGGTACGCCCTGATTTTTTACAAGCCCAAGGCCCTGATAATTTGCGGCCGAGCCTTCGTTGTTGATCAGCATGCCCACGGCCTTGGCCACGTCCATGGAACTTCCGCCTCCCAGACCTATGGCCACCTGGCAGTCGTGCCCGCGGGCCAGTTCGGCTACGGCGTCTGTTGTTTCTACCGAGGGTTCCGGCTCTACTCCCGAAAAAAGGCAGGCGTCTACACCCGCTTCCTGCAAGGTCTCCATTATCATCCCTGCGACGCCGAGTTTTTCCATTGTCTCGTCCGTCACAACTACAGCCCTTTTCGCGCCCAGAGACAGCGCCGTTTCTCCGACGCGGCTCGAAACACCCGGGCCGAAATGTATCTTCCCCGCCATGAACATGCTGAAATCCATCAAGGTCACTCCCTGTTCTTTAAATTGGCTCGCACCGTTTCGCTACATATCCCGGATGCGCCTCCAAGGCTTTTAACGTAGTCGGCGCCGGATTTCCTGTCGACTGCCTGAGGATCGCGCAGAACGCGCTCCCACTCATCCGCCAGCCCGCGAGAATCCGCAACTTTTGTCGCCGCTCCAAGGCCGGCCAGATCGGCGGCGGGCCTGGCGAAATCGTCCATGAACGGGCCGTGCTGTATCGGGGTTCCCCAGATCGCAGCCTCCAGAAGGTTCTGTCCACCCCTGGGGACGAGGCTACCCCCCACAAAGGCTGAAGAGGCCAGTTCGTAAAGGCCGAAAAGCCAGCCTATCTCGTCCACTACAAGGATATCCCATCGCCCGCTCATTTGCGAGAAGAGAGATACCGGGCCGTATTCTGCGGCTATCCCGGCTACGGTCCTGGCCCTCTCCGGATGCCTGGGCGCAATAACAAGCCGGGCTTCGGGGAACGATCTCCTGACTCTACCAAACGCCTCCAGCACACATTCGTCCTCTCCGGGATGGGTGCTGCCCGCAAGCAATACGGGGGCCGATCCCGCATCCAGTTTTGTTCGCAAAAGATCTTTATCCAGGTTCCTGGCCCTTTCGATCAGCGCGTCGACCTTGCAGTCACCTGTTACCAGCGTTTTCCGCTTATCGACTCCCAGATCCGACAGGCGCAGGGCGTCGGTTTCATCCCTTACCATGATCTTCGTGAAAAGCGAAAGCACATCTTTCCAGAAACGTTTCTGTTTCAGGGCCTTCCTGAAGGAGCGCTCGGAAAACCGTCCGTTGACGATGAAAGCCGGTATATTTCGCCTGGCAAGTTCCGCAACAAAGTTAGGCCATATTTCGGTTTCCATGGTCACGAAACCTGCGGGGGAAACCGAATCGATCGCCCTCGCAACGACCCGGGGGGCGTCCCATGGGTAGTAGGCGCTGCGGTGTACGATATCTCCTGCAAGCCTTGAAGCCATGGCCCGGCCGGTGGCCGTTATCGTCGTAAGGAACAGTTCCGTTTCGGGTTGGGCTTTTCTGAAGGCCCTCATCAGCGGAACTGCTGCCTGAACTTCCCCTACCGAAACCGCGTGCACCCAGAGCGGAGCTGCGGTTTGCCCTTTACAAAGATCACCGTACTTTCCAAAACGTTCGGCTCGTCCCTCACGGTATTTAAAAGCCAGCCAAGGCGTGGCGACACTAAAGGCGGCTGCTGAAAGAAGCCGGTACTTTCGGATATCCAGGTCAGGCCACCCCGGCCTTCAGCAGTTCGTGCAGATGTACTACCCCCGCCAGCGCGTCTCCTTCGATTACGGCGAGGCAGGATATTTCGTTGTCCTCCATAACCTTGAGGGCCTCGGCGGCCAGTCGATCGGGGGCTATGGTCCTCGGGTCTTTAGTCATTACCTGCTCTATGGGCAGGTCCAGCCCCTGGACCCCACGATCTTCAAGAAGCCTGCGAAGATCTCCGTCGGTAAAAATCCCCTGCAGCTCATTTTTCCGGCCGAGAACAAAGGTCGCCCCGTATCCCTTGCTGGTGATCTCGAACAAAGCCTCCCTGACACTGGCAGAAACCGACACCGACGGTGTTCTGTCTCCGGCGCCCATAACATCGGACACCCGCAGCAGAAGCCTCCTGCCCAGGCTGCCGCCGGGATGAAAAAGGGCAAAATCGTCGGCGTTCAGACCCCGCATTTCAGTGACCATTCCGGCGAGCGCGTCGCCCAGAGCCAACTGGACCGTAGTACTGGTGGTGGGAGCAAGGCCCAGAGGGTCCGCCTCACGACCAACGCCCGAATCAAGCGTTACGTCCGCTTCTTTTGCCAGCCGGGACGCGGTGTTGCCCGTAACTGCTATCACCGGGGCGCCCAGTCTCCTGAAAAACGGAAGCACTTCCAGAACTTCTCTTGTCTCACCGCTGTTGCTGAGGAACAGTCCGGCGTCCTCACGGCAGACCATGCCCAGGTCTCCGTGCGCGCCTTCGGCCGCGTGAAGGAAAAATGACGGCGTTCCCAGTGAAGCCAGTGTGGCGGCTATCTTGCGGCCGATCAGCCCGGACTTGCCCATACCCACAACGACCAGGCGGCCTCCGCAATCATGAATGATACGCGCCGCCTTCACGAGTTCCGGACCGATGCGTTCGGAAGCACTATGTAGTTCGGCGGCCTCCATGGCGATGATCGCCCTGCCTGCGGCCAGCAGTTTTTCGTCTTCCATTTTTCTGCCTGTACGTTCTCTTGGAAGGCTGACCATCATTGCCCCGTCTCCGCAAGCTCAACAAAACCTATAGTTTCTACGACGTCTCTGATCGCCCTGATCTGCAGCAGGAAGGTTTTCAGTTCACGCAGCGGCAGCATGTTGGGACCATCGCTCAGCGCCTTATCCGGTTCGGGGTGCACCTCGAGGAAAAGAGCGTCGACGCCCACCGCCACCGCCGCCCTCGCCAGCAGGGGAACAAAGCGCCTGTCGCCTCCGCTTGACGTTCCCCTGGCGCCCGGCATCTGTACACTGTGGGTCGCGTCGAACATCACGGGGTATCCCAGCGAACGCATTACCGCAAGGGAACGCATATCGACCACTAGTTGTCCGTAGCCGAAGGTGCTGCCCCGTTCGCACAGGACGACTTTATCGTTGCCGGCCTCGCGGCATTTGGCGACTGCCTGCTCCATATCCCACGGCGCCAGGAACTGACCCTTTTTGATGTTGATCACCTTGCCCGTCTGGGCCGCGGACACGAGCAGATCGGTCTGCCTGCAAAGAAAAGCGGGGATCTGGAGAACGTCCGCCACTTCCGCCGCTACGGCGGCCTGTTCGGGCAGATGTATGTCTGTCAGAACCGGACAGCCGATCTTCTTCTTTATTTCGGCGAGAATATCGAGCCCCTCATCAAGACCCGGTCCTCTATAGCTGGTGATGGAAGTTCTATTGGCCTTGTCGAAAGAAGACTTGAAAATATAGGGAAAGTCAAACTCTTTACACGCCTTTGCGGCTTCGTCGGCCACACGCAACGCAAGGTCCCTGCTTTCAAGAACGCAGGGGCCTGCAACAACCGGCATGCGTTCGGAACCGAACGTTACATTCCCCGCAGAGAATGTTCTAATTTCCGGATTCATAAATATCATCTCCGTATCGCTTCAGATGCGCCTCCATGCGGGCGATGTCTTGCGGCGTGTCGATCTCGATAGTGTCGCGGGACGCCTGAACACATGTTATTGAATAGCCCCGCTCCAGCACCCGAAGCATCTCAAGGCTTTCGGTTTTTTCAAGGGGAGTCGGTTCCCACGACGCGAACGAAAGAAGGAAATCCCTTCTGTAGGCATATGGGCCAATGTGTTTGTACCATACGCCGCCGGTGTTTCTTGGGTAGGGGATGGGCGAACGGCTGAAATAAAGGGCTCGTCCGTCGAAACCATAAACCATTTTCACCACGTTGGGATCCGAAACCTCCGCCTCGTTTTCTATTCGTCTGGCGAGAACGGCCAGCGATGAGTCCTGATCCAGCGCCAGGGCTTCGACAAGAGGATCGATCATATCCGGTCCCACAAGAGGATCGTCCACCTGTACGTTGAGCACTATATCGGCATCCTCTATCAGAGCCGCCACCCATGCCACCCTGTCGCCTCCGCTCGGAAGATCAGGCGGAGTCAGAACCCCTTCACCGCCGGCTTTTTCGACAACATGCAGTATCCTTTCATCATCAACGGCCACAACGACCCTGTCCACGGACGAACAACGCCGCACCTGCCTGAGCACCCTCACTACAAGCTGAACGCCCCCTATTTCAACAAGGGGTTTATTGGGTAGTCTGGTGCTGGCAAGTCTCGCCGGTATCACTGCCAGTGTATTCCCTTTCATCGTGGTTTTTCGCCCTCCGTCCCGTGGAAGCATCTTTTCATTGCCTTAAATACTTTGTTCCTCACAGACCAGCCCAGGCTGTCGGAGGCGAATTCCACCACTGCGTCGATCGCTCCGGGACCGCCCATTCGTTTCCGCCCGGCGGCGGCCATTCCGCTGCTTTTCTTCGGGTTTTCCAGGATATCGAAAGTTTCGCGGGCCAGCGCCTCCGGATCCGGTTTGACCAGTGATTCCGCCTCACCCAGCAGTTTTTTCTGCACACGTTTTCCCTTTTCATCGACCGAGACGACGGGAACACCCATACCCGCGCAGATCTGGTTCGCCGTTCCCCCCAAACCTATAAGGGCGTCAGCGCTTGTAGCCGCTCCGGCTACATCGCCGAAGAACAGACTGACGGCAAAACCGCCGTCCGGGCTTTGAATACGGTCGTTATGCATCTTCCAGCCGGGAGCGTTCTCCAGCAAACGTTCCCGGTCCAAAGTGGGAGCGACTACCAGAATGAACCGATATTCCTTCATTTCCTGCAGGCTTTCGGCTGTGGCCAGAAGCAGGGCCATATCCCTGTATGCCCTTTCCCTGCTTCCCGGCAACAGGAGTACTGTTTTTTTGCCGCTTCCATAAAACCTGACGCCCACTTTATCAGTATCACCGGCAAGGTCCATTATCGGGTTTCCGGCGTAAACAGCCTTTACACCTTTTTCTTTCAGTTCCATTGCTGTTTGTTCGTCGCGCGTCCAGACAAGCCTGCATCGTTTCCTGAGGATCAGGCTTTCAAGCCGCCAGTGACCATGGAGAAGCACTGTTTTGGCCGTAGCCACAAGCGCGGGCTTCATCCCCTGGCCCCAGAGAGTGTGGAGCAAAAGGTAGACATCTCCTATGCAGAGAACCGTTCTGTTGGATCCTCTGATCTTCTTCCAGGCCGCGGACTGGGCCGTTATATGCCTCAGAAGCCCCGCCCGGATATCCCTGAAGAGGTCCCTGAACCTGTATTTGATCACACCCCCGCTGGGCGTCTCCGATGGAGGGGAAACGACCTGTATCCCCCTGTCCCGGTATTCTCTTCCGGATCCCACCAGAGAGAAACCCTGTACCCGGCTCTCCGGGAATTTTCCCTGGAGTCTTTCGGCGAGAAGGCTGCCCATGGCGTCCTCTCCGTACCCGTTCGAAGCGACTACCAGGCGAGGCCTCAAGAGCTCCGTCAGTTTTTGGGTGAACCGTTCCGGTTCATCCATTACGGATCTTACCAGAGGAACATAGAGCTGCAGTGGCGGATCTATTTTTTCGGGAAGATTGTACATGTCCTTTTCAGTGCATACCAAGGCCGGCGCGCCCAGTTCACCGGCCCTGCGTACGACGTCGACGAGGTCTTCAGGCGTGTAGCCATGATGATCCCGGAAAACCGCATGCCCGGCGAGATGTACTACCCTCGCTTTCAGAAATTCCGAGAAACTTGAGGGGTTGCCGATGGCGGAGAAAGCGTAGAGGGTCTCGTCAGGCCTTTTACAGGGTTCGAGCCTTCCATTTTGAGCCATTTTCGACCATGAGTGCAGTTCCAGGCGGGAAGTAAAAATGTCAGCCCTGCCGGCGTACATTTGGACAGTATTTCGCAGTTTTTCAAGTTGTTCCGGTGATACCTGATCCGAGCGCGTCAGAATAACTATGTGGGCCCTTTTCAGTGCTTCCAGGGGCTCCCTGAGCATACCTGACGGCATCATGCGCCTGTTACCGAAGGGACAGGTCGCGTCTACAAGGACGATGTCTACGTCTCTGCCCATGGCTCGATGCTGAAAGCCGTCATCCGCCACGGCTAACTCTACTCCCTGCCTTTCGAGCAGGTCTACGCCTTTTTTCCTGTCCCTTGAGACGGCCACCGGACACGAGCGCAGACTTCTGGAAAGAAGCAGGGCCTCATCGCCTGTTTCCCTGCGGGTATGTCCCGGGGAACCAGCCAGGAGAGGCTGATCACAGGCTCTGCCGTAACCTCTTGTCACGACACCCGCCCGCAGGCCCGTACCGGAAACCATTCGACAGAGCATCTCTACAAAGGGAGTTTTGTTGGTGCCGCCGTGGGTGATGTTCCCGACACTCAAAACGGGTATCGGCGATTCGGAAGAGGCCGCAATTCCGTGGTCGTAGGAAAAGGAACGGAAACCCCAGAAGACCCGGGCCGTCAATTCAAACGGGAACATCGCGTTCCAGAGAAAGCTGCCCCCCTCACCCCGGATAAAGGAAAGATAGCTACTAAGAACTGGTCCCATTCCCGTTTCCGAACTGCAGTTCGCAAAGGCGGGAGTACAATCCGCCGGCGGACTTGAGCTGTTCATGGGCGCCCTCTTCCACTATACGCCCATTTTCGAGAACAATTATCCTGTCGGCCTCCCGGACAGTGGCAAGCCGATGGGCGATGACTATGGAGGTGCGCCCTTTCATGGCTTTTCGCATAGCGTCCTGGACTTCCTGCTCCACCGCAGCGTCGAGAGAGGATGTGGCCTCGTCAAGGATTATGATCCTGGGATCCCTTACGACCGCACGGGCTATGGCCATCCGCTGCCGCTGCCCTCCGCTGAGGGTGACGCCCCTTTCACCCACTTCCGTTTCATAGCCTTCGGCCAGGGATTCGATAAATGTATGAATGCCCGCGATCCGGGCGGCTTCTTTGATAGATTCTTCCGTAGCTGACTCACATCCGTAGGCGATATTGAAGGCCACACTTCCCTTGAGAAGCACCGGGTCCTGCGGTACTATTCCGGTCTGCTTTCTGAGGGTCGACAGGTCAAGGTCCTTGACATCAACACCGTCGATCAGAACATTACCGCTGTCGGGATCGTACAACCTCGTAACGAGGTCGGCCAGGGTCGTCTTGCCGGCCCCGGTGGGTCCCACGATGGCTACCTTTTCTCCGGGTCGTATGTTGAGGTCTATATCGCTGAGCACGCGATTGCCCTCTATGTAGGAAAACGACACTTTTCTGAAAGAGATGTCTCCTTTGATGGGTTTGAGAAATACCGGATCTTCCGGTGTAACGACCTCATTTTCAGTATCCAGTATTTCGAATATCCTGTCTCCGGCCGCAAGACCCTGCTGCATACGGGCGACGACCCTTGAAAACACACGCACCGGCTGAACGAGAAGCGCAAGATATCCCAGAAAGGCCACAAGGTCTCCAGGGGTCATACCGCCTCGTATGACTATCCTTCCGCCGAACCAGAGGATTATGGCAAGGGCCACTATAAGGATGATCTCGACCGCTCCCATCAGGGCGGCGTTGGTCTGTACGCCCCGCATCAGAGCGCTGAAGTGGGCCCCGCTCTGCGACTGGAACCGTTTGTACTCCTGTTCCTCCGTCGCGAAGGACCTGACGATACGGATCGCCGAAAGGGCCTCGTTGGCTATGGCGGAAAGGCCCGCAAGCTGCCTCTGGATATCGTGGCCGACCTTGCGGAGACGCTTTGAAGTCCTGTCGATCACCAAACCGGCCACCGGTAGAACGGCGAAGGTTATCAGAGTCAGCCGCCAGTTTATGTAAAGCAGGAAACCCACCATACCGATGAAGCTCAGGCTCTGAACGACTACGTCTATGAGAACCCCCGTTATCATGTCCTGCAGTATCATGACATCGTTGGTTATGCGTGAAAGCAGCTCACCCACCCGTTGTCCGTACAGATACTTGAGAGACATCCTCTGCATGTGGTCATAGAGACGGAGTCGTATGTCCAGAACAACACGCTGACCCACCCAGTTCATAAGATACTGCTGCCCGTAATAGGCCACGTTCTTGAAAAGATACAGCGCCACAAGCCCTACGGCGAGCAGGTTCAGCACCGTGGAGTTTTTGCTGATCAGCACGTCGTCCACGATGTTTTTCAAAAGCCAGGGCGCGACCACCATGCACCCGGAAGCTATAAGCATGCAGCAGAGAGCCGCCAGAAGTCTTTTGACATAGGGCCTTGCATAGGCGAGGAGCCTGAAATAGACGCTTTGTTTTCCCGAATACATAGCACTCACACCATTTCCGACAATCTTTCTGCTATCGTTGCCGCCGCCCCAGGCTTGTGATCTAAAGAGCCAAGCGACCGCTGTATTTCTCTGAGCGCGTCCCTGTTCTTGAGAAGCTCCGTGATCTTTGCAGCAACGTCCATGGGTGAAAGTTCGCCTACGGCCTCGGGGACTATCTCTTTACCCTGCAACCTGTTGGGCCAGGAAAGAAACCTGTTTCTGTTTCTCATGTTCCTGGCGTACCCGTCCTTGAGCACCCTGCCTATAAATGGCAGCTTGTCCAGGATTCCCGGGATACCCGAAAGGGGAACGTTTCTTATGAAC
>Ga0272441_10002092_pt1 | contig 41291 bp, 23 predicted proteins | sample SSMProp6N_FD_193582 | JGI IMG/M metagenome (GOLD analysis project Ga0272441, IMG submission 193582) | Marine sediment archaeal communities from Little Sippewissett salt marsh, Falmouth, MA, United States - SSM-Prop-6N | ecosystem: Environmental > Aquatic > Marine > Wetlands > Sediment ...
GGAAGGTCCCCGGCCACCAGACCAGGCGGCACGCCTCCAGACCGGCTCCCGGGCCCCTCTCGTCATCCGCCGTCCGGCAGCGATTCTTGGGGGGCAGATGATTGGAGCACGAGGGTCACTCGAACGGCCTCTGCGTGCACAGAGGTGCCAGGATGGGCGATTCGTGCCCATCAGCAGGATCGAGCAGAGGAGGCACTCCACTTATAGATGGCGGTCGCTGGCAACACAGTGGTTCCGGGATGCTCGCAAAGAGGCATCAAAATGCATAGAGAAGACCCTCGGCGAAGGACGGCAGCGTTGATCCCGCCATAATGGATTAGACTTGTGCACCGCCGTTCGGTATAATCGCCTCCGGATACCGAGGTCCGCTTCGCACACCCTGCTCTGGAGGTCGAGCCATGCTGGAGGTCGTCGGTGACCAGGTGTTCCTCGTGGGCCCGAAGGGCTCTCTCAATGTCCGTGGCGACGATGAGGTCACCCGCAAGCTCGCCATGCTCTACGAGGGCGAGTGCGAGGGTCTCGGGCCCAAGCGCGCCGCTGCCAAGTTCGGCTACTCCGATAAGCGCTACTTCCAGCTCCGCAAGGCCTTCAACACCCAAGGGGCCATCGCTCTCAAGAGCCGCAAGCGAGGGCCGAAGGGCTGCTACCGCCGCACCGATGCCGTCGTCCGCCAGGTGATCCGGCACCGCTTCCTCGACCCCGATGCCTCGGCGGATGTCATCGCCCAGAAGCTCCGACAGACGGGCCACACGATCTCGACCCGCAGCGTCGAGCGCGTCATCGAGGACTTTGGCCTTCAAAAAAGAACTCCACAGGTATCGTCTTGACCGCGCCGTGCCGCGCATCGAGACCCAGCGGACCGCTCAGATCGTCCGCAGCGAGCCGGCCGACCCCCGCAGTGTCGAGCGCGGCGTGCGCCAACTCCTCGCCGACAAGGTCAGCGGCTCGATGGTCGACATCTGGCTCCTGGTCCCCGAGCACCTGCGTCTGGGCACCTGGGACCTTCTGTGCGGGTGGATGGGACGCCCACCATCTCGCCCGCGACGTCTTCCTCGGGCTCGACGGCGACATCCGAGTCTGCGGCGACACCGTCGTCATCACCTACTACAACGCCCCCGACGCCCACCGGCTCCGCGGCCACTACGAAGGGCTCCCTGGGATACTCGAGCACGAGGGCACGGCGCCGCAGGTTCCCTGGCTCTACGGCCTCAAGCTCGACTTCCGCTTCAGATAGGATCATCGGCCCCTATGCTCTCCCTGGCTCTAATCATCTGCTCCCGCAAAATCGCTGCCGTACGGCGGATCGCGTGTGCGTCCTTGCCTGAAACGAGAACCGCCGCACTGGGCACGCGCAGACTGTCGGAGAGCCGGGCTCTGGTACTTGATGCTATCCCTTGCTCCTTCCACAAGATGCTGCGTTCACGCCCAGATCTGGTGAGAAGTGCGGGCTAGTCGGCTGAAGTGTGGAGCTTCGCGATGTGGGCCTCGACCTCCTCCGCCGAAGTCCACCCGAGCAGATACAGGCAGATCATCTCATGCGTGCGCTTGGTCGGCTTGCGCCCCGTCCACAACGTGACGAGCAGCGATGCGATCAGGCCGCAGTAGATCACCAGCGTCAGCCCGTTGGGGCTGAGCGAGATCAGCCGGTCGGCTCGCAGGATCGTCTTGAACCAGCGGAAGAACAACTCGATCTCCTGCCGCCACCGGTAGAGGTCGGCGACCAGGGACGCGTCGAGGTCGAGGCGGTCGGTGGCCAGCAGGAGGTCGCGTGGCCTTTTGCGCCGGCCCTTCTCTGACGCCGGAGCGTCGGGATCGGCCGTCCCCACGCGGAGCGCAGGGACGAGAAGAAAGAAGAGGAGACGGAGCGGAGGAGACGCGGAGGCGGCTCAGGCGATGCGGGCCTCGAAGTTGCCTGCCACGACGGTGACTTGCGGGTCGGCCCATGCAGTGGTCTGGTCGGGCTGAGCGAGGGTGAGCGAGGCGAGCTCCCTGGCGGCCAGGCCGAAGACGACGCCGGCGTTGTCCGTCTGGACGGCGGTGAGGGTGGCCTTGCCGATCGTCCAGGCGGCGACGTTGCTGTTCACGACGGAGCGGCCCGCGGGGTCGGCGGCGGTGCCCTTGACCTTCAGGGAGCGGAGCGAGGCGGGGGCGGCGAAGCCGGTGGCGGGGTCGGGCAGGTCGGCCACGCCGTCGCCATTGGCGTCGGCGGGTGCGGCCACGCCGGCGAGGAGGGCGGAATCGCGCAGGCCGCCGACAACCACCGAGCCTACGTCGCCCGCCACGGCGATGAGGGAGCCGTCCATCCAGTACTTCACCTTCGCCTTGCCGAGGGCCAGGGTGTCGGCGTCGGGCGCCTGGGTGAGTGTGATCTCGGCTCCGATGATGCTGCCCTTGACGGTGAGGGAGCGGATGGAGGCGGAGGTCCACGTGCCCGAGAGGATGGCTTTCGCATACAGCGTGCGGACGTGGCCGGAGCAGTCGAACGTCCAGCCAGCGGCGGCGCTGCGGAGCTTCACGGTGCGAGCATCGCCGGCGATGGTCCAGGTGCCGCCGGCGGCCTGCCCCGCGATCTTGGCGTAGCGGAGGGTGGGCTGCCCGTCGTCGAGGGTTTGCCCAGTGAGGGTGAGGTCGGCGGCGAAGTCGCCCGCGACGCTGCGGCTGCCCTTCGTCTGGAGCAGGCGGACCCAGTCTGCGTCGATGGAGCCGGCCTGCCACTCGGCGACGCGGATGCCGAGGATGCCGCCGGGCACGTCGACCGAGGCGTCGGTCACCCTGCCGGCCTGGAGAAGGCGGATAGAGACGCCGCGTTCGTCGGCCGCAGTGGTCGCGATGGAGGCGGCCAGCTCGGCCTTCGTGCGTGCGGAGCCGATCCGTTCGGCGGTCAGGCTGCCGGACCAGGAGCCGCTGACATAGAGCTTGTTGAGGGCGCCGGCCACGGCCACGTCGGCATCGAGGGCGCCGTAACCGCGCAGATAGCCCAAGTCGCCGCCGATGGCGATGTCGCCCGCGACGTCGCCGTAGACCTTCACGAGCCGCACGTCGCCGGGGCACCAAAGGGCTGTGGCGTCGTCGGTATCGCCGTCGCCGTCGGGATCGTCGGGGAGGGTCCATCCGCCTGGAGCCACGAGGCCGCCGATGAGGCCGCCTGCGAGGTCGGTGTTCACCGCGACGGAGCCGATGGGGCCTTCGCTGGCGATGAAAGCCAGGGAGTCGGCGTGGCGGCCGCGTCGGTCGTCGAGCTTCCTGAGCTCGGCGTTGTTCTCCACCACGACGCCCAGGTCGTCGGTCTGTGCTCCGTTGCCGTTGAGGCGGATGCGGTCGACGATGCCGTCGCCGGCTTCGCCCGGGTCGATCACCACGTCGGCCGTTCCCTCTTCGAGGGCATCGCCCCAGGCCACGGTGGGGGCGCTGATGCCGTTGGCGAGATCGGCGTCGTAGAGCGACACGACCACGCCGTCCGCGTAGGTGTGGGTGGCGATGAGCCAGAGGCCCACGCTATTGGCGTCGATGGTGAAGCTGCCGGTGAAGGCGTCGGCGCCGGCTTCGCCGTTGGCGAAGTCGCCATCCTGGTTCATCGGGTTGCCCGCGGCGTCGGTGATGGCGGGGCCGACGGTGAGGTCGTAGGTGCCGAGTGCGCTCTGCCAGGCGAACGTGATGCGGAACGTGTTGCCGCCGGTGGGGGTCACGCTCTCGATGACGACGGGGCCGAGCGGCCCGGCCAGCGCCACGTCGGCGGTGGTGAAGCTGGCGGGGTCGAGGGTTTCGTCGAACGTCACGTCCACGAAGTTGAGCGGCCCGGTGGTGCTTCCCTCGGGGGTGAGGTCGGTGACGGCGGGGCCGGAGTCGAAGACGGCGATGGTGAAGCCGCCGGTGAAGGCATCGTCGCCCGCCTCGCCATTCTCGCCGTCGCGGTCCTGGTTCATCGGGTTGGCGTCGAGGTCGAGCACGTCGGTGCCGATGGTGAGGGCGTAGTCGCCCAGGGCGTCCTGCTCGGGGAAGGTGATGCGATAGGCGTCGCTGCCGAGCGGGGTGAGTCCGGTGGGGGCGATCGGGCCGGCGGGGCCTTCCAGGGTCACGTCATCGAGGGTGAAGGTGGCGGGGTCGATGGGCTCTCCGAAGGTCACGTCCAGGTGGCTCACGGCCAGGAAGGTGGTGCCTGTGGGGTCGATGGCGGCGACCCAGGGGCCGGAGTCGATGGGCGCGCCCTGGTATTCGTAGGCACCGGCGTCGGGGCCGTCGGCGGCGGGGCGTGCCTCGCCGTCGAGGTCGTGGTCGACGCCCGCTCCGGGGTCGGCAAGGTCGATGGCGGGCGATGCGGCCTGGAGATGCAGGTCGTCGTCGGCCACAAAGAGGGGGTCGGAATCCTCCACGTGGTCGGCGGTGAACCTGGGGTTGAGGGCGTCCCAGTCGTCGGCGTCCGCGCCCTCCACGATCGAATAGGCCACGGAGGTGGAGTCGCCGGGCGAGGTGTAGATCTCGTCGTCGCGGCCCGAGGCGGAAGTGGTGTTGCCCCAGAAGATGGAGTTGACGATCTCGGCGTCGTCGGAGTTCGCGAGGCCCCCGCCGCCTCCTGAGCCTGCGGAGTTTCCCGCGAAGGTGCAATGGGTGAGGGTGAGGGTGTCGCTGCTGTAGATGCCGCCGCCCGCCCCGTCGGCGGAGTTGCCCAGGAACACGGTGTTGGTCACGGCGAGGGTGTCGCCGGAGTAGATGGCTCCGCCCTTCTCGCCGGCGGCGTTGCCGAGGAAGAGGCTGTCGCGGATGACGACCGGGGTGTCGGAGTAGATGGCTCCGCCCCGGTCGGGCGAGACGTTGTTCTCGAAGGAGCAGTGCTCGATGGTGAGCTCGACGTTGAAGAGCATGATGGCGGCGCCGTAGGAGGCATCGCAGTCGGCGACGACGAAACCGGAGAAGAGGGCTTCGGTGCCGATGAGCAGGGGTCCGTGGTATTCGAGGCCGCGGTCGTCGGTGCCTCCGCTGATCACGGTGCGGTAGGGGGAGCCCTCGGTGCGGTCGTAGGGGTTGCGGTCCGACCAGTCGCCCGTCGCGACGTCGGGGTTGTAGCCGCCGTAGAGATTGGTGTGTCGGCTCAGGCAGTTGAGCACGAGGGCGCCGTCGTAGGTGCCGGCGGCCACGTGGATGTTCACGGGGTCGGACTCGGAGCCCTCGAGCCAGTTCTCTTCGAGTGCGTTCTCGATGGTTCGCCAGGGGTCGGTGCGGGTGCCGTCGCCGTGGTCGGAGCCGTCGGTGGCGCTCACGTAGAAGTTGCTGAGCAGGAGCCGCGGCTCGAGAGGCTCGAGGCGCAGGCGGCAGCGGCGTGGGGCCGCGGGAGTCGGAGCAAGGGGAGAACTCATCGCATGGTTCCTGTCGCGGCTTGGACATGCACCGATTCCGCCCGCATGCACATCGCGGGGCGGACGCGTGCCCACTGCCTGCGCTGCCTGTCGTGCGTGGAAGGCGGCCACGCCGGTCTGACGAAGCACGGGCCAACGGCAGCCTGCCGTCGTCTCCTGTCCCGCTCGCTTCGTTCCTGGCGTCCCACACCGCAACCGGCTGGGGACGGACCAGAGGGCGCGTGGCCAGGTTCCGCGATGCGCCGCACGGCCTGGCCGCACGACCGCATCCTCTAGCCCGCATTTCTCACCAGCTCTGGCCGCCAGTGGCCCCTTCTCGCCTCATCCGGCGGCCTCCGTGCGAGCCGTCCTCGACGTATCCACTATGGATACGCCTGCGGAAGCTCGCGTGTGCGGCCTTGCCTGAGACAAGAATGAGCGCACTGGGCACGCGCAGACTGCCTGAGAGCCGGGCTCTGGCACTCGATGCTATCCCCCGCTCCTTCCACGAGATGCTGCGCTCACGCCCAGACCTGGTGAGAAGTGCGGGCTGGAGCCACGTAGGAAGTGTAGGGTGGGGCGCGCGCGATGTCAAACCCGCCTCCCCGCCAGTCGGACCCTCAGCCTCGGAGCCTCCTGGCAGGATTGCGGTGATTGACACTCTCCATGGCGGCTGCTAGAATACGCCATCCAGTTCAGGTCACCCAGCGCATCAGGAGGTTCTTGATGCCCGAAGAGCTTGCGTACGCACTCATCACGCCCTACAGCCTGCTCAAGAGCCGCACCGGCGGCATCATCAGCCGCCTGTGCATTGCCGACCTCGACCTGGCGGCCGCCCGCATGCTGGCCCCGAGCGACGAGTTCGTGGACAGCTACAAGGACCTGCTCATCGCACAGGGCATCCAGTCGCCCGTCAAGGAAGCCCTCCTGGACTACTGCGACGCCTACCTGCGCCCGAACAACCGCCTGGGCATCTCCAACCGCGTGCTCCTGCTCCTCTTCCAGGGCAAGGACGCGGCACGGGTGCTCAACGACGACGTGGTGGGCGCGATCAGCCGCGCGCCCCGCGGCGACACCGTGCGCGGCACCTACGGCGACTTCGTGGTCACCCGCGACGGGGACGTGCACTACTTCGAGCCCGCCTGCTTCATCTGCCCCGACCCGGCCGCCATGCCCAAGCACCTCGAGCTCCTCGCGCACTTCGCCGACCAGGATGGCGGCATCGTGACCAACGCCGTGAAACTCCCCGACAGCGGGACCGCCGAAACCACCCTCGTGATCCTCAAGCCCGACAACTTCAAGCGCGGAAGCGCCCGCCCAGGCAACATCGTGGACATGTTCGCCAAGACAGGCCTGTTCATCGTCGGCGCCAAGGTGCTCCACCTCACCGTGGCCCAGGGCGAGGAGTTCTACGGCCCGCTCCGCAGCATCTTCGTCGAAAAGCTCCGAGGCAACGTCACACACCGCGCCGCCGAATCCCTCCGCGAAGCCTTCGCCTTCGACGTCCCCGACGACGCCGTCGGCGAGATCGGCGATATCCTCAAGACCTACAACGCCGAGTTCGAGTTCAACACCATCGTCGAGTATATGACCGGCCGCAACCCCGCCCGCCTGGCCGACCCCGAGGAACGCTCCCTGCCCGGCATCGAGAAGTGCCTCGCACTCCTCTACCACGGCTACGACGCGATCGGCAAGATCCGCGACAGGCTCGGCACCACCAACCCCCACGAGGCCAAGGCGGGGAGCATCCGCTCCGTCTACGGCGACGACCTGATGCGCAACGCTGCCCACGCCTCCGACTCCGTGGCCAACGCCGAGCGCGAACGCCGCATCATCGGCCTCTGGGACGACGAGAAGCCCTGCGACGTGAAGGTCATCATCGACGACTACCTGGCGTCGCTCGGCTGACCCGACCCGCCCCCGGAGTTCCTTCGCTCGCCTCAGCCCCTCCCCATAGGACACCCCATGTTCGTCCAGACCCTCAACGTCGGGCCGCTCCAGGCCTGCTGCTACATCGTGGCACCCGAGGACGGCATGGAGGCTGCCATCATCGACCCCGGCGGCGACGCCGAGCTGCTCGTCGAGCAGCTCGATCTGCACGGCTACCTCCCCGCCCTCGTGCTTCTCACCCACGGCCACATCGACCACATCGCCGCCGTCGCCGACCTCAAGACGGCCTTCCCCGACGCCCAGATCTGCATCCACGAGGCCGATGCGGACATGCTCCGCGACCCGTCCGCCGCACTCGCCTCGTTCATCGGCCTGCCCTTCGACGCCTGCGAGCCCGACCGCCTGATCGCCGACGGCGACTCCATCGAGCTCGGCTCCATCGCGTTCCAGGTCGTCCACACCCCGGGCCACACCCAGGGCGGCGTCTCGTTCCTCGTCCGCCAGCCCGGCGGGCCCGACGTGGTGTTCAGCGGCGACACCCTGTTTGCCGGGGGCATCGGGCGGACGGATTTCCCGGGCGGGGACTTCGGGCAGCTTCTCGACAGCATTCGCGACCGCCTCTTCGCCCTCGCGCCCGAGACCGTGGTCTACCCGGGCCACGGCGAGGCGAGCACCATCGGCGAGGAGCGCGGCACGAATCCATGGGTGAAGATGTAACCCGGCGGCGTAAGCCGCCGGGACCGGCGGGGACACCCTCTCCCCAGCCCCGAAGCGGGCGGAAGAGCGGACAGCGTGGACTGCATGGACACGGAGCCCGATGATCGCCGTCCACAGCGCCCGCCGGGAGCCTGGGCGCCGCGCCTGCCGTGAGGTGGGCGGGCGCGGGGGCCCGCCCCTACATTGTGATTTGCATGCGCCAGGGGTGTGCAGGGAGGGTGTAGCCGAGGGCGGCTGTGCCACATCCTAGCCGATGTGCTCGCGAATCACGTCGAGCAGGTGGTCGGGGTCGAAGGGTTTGCCGATGTAGCCCTCGGCAAGGCCGGGCGGCAGGCGCGTGGGCGGGACGGCGGACACGAAGATGATGGGGAAGCGGGGCATCCGGTGCTCCCGCATCATGCGCGCCACCTCGAAGCCATCGAGCGTGGGCATCATCACATCCAGCAGGCACAGGTCCACCTTCTCGAGGTGGTCGAGTTGGCCGAGCGCCTGGAAGCCGCTCGATGCGGTGACCACCTCGTAGCCCGCGTCCTGGACGAGCTCCCGCTCGAGATCGAGGATGGCGAGATCGTTGTCGACGATGAGCACGGTCTTGCGCTTGCCCTCGGGCGCGGGGCGCAGGCGGTGCAGGTGGCTCGTGATGTGGCCGGCCAGTGTGGGAATCCCCACCAGATGCCAGCGGGCCTCCACGTTGCGCTTGATCGCCGAGTTGTGCTGGAGCAGCTCGCGGAACTCCACGCTCTGGCACGCCGAACTACCCAGCGGCAGGTGGCGGTCGTGCGTGTCGCAGATGAACACGAAGTCGTCGGCGTCCGAGCAGCGGGCGATGACGAGCTTCATGTGGGGAAAGAGGTCGTTGCCCAGCCGCCAGCGATAGCGGTCGATGAGCCCCGGGTGGTCGGGCACTTCGGTTTTCTCGACGCCCTCGCGGCCGAGGGCGGCGGCAAGCGGGGCCGAGCGGTCCACGCGCGCCATGTCCAGCACCCGCTCCGGCGGCCCGTTCTCGCGGTACGCCACGTCCAGGTAGATGCCCATGGCTTCGGCGAGCATCGAGCTGGTGATCTCGGTGAGCTTCATCGCACGGCTTTCGCCCGGGGCACGGCACCCGTGTGAGTCGGGTGCCCGGGCGGTTCTCCTTCACGCAGGAACGGCTGCCGGGTCACGGCACTGGCGCGGGCTCTCGCCACGGATCCAGGGCACCGGGCGCGGCTGGCGTCGGGCGGGCGCGCCCGTTCGACGTCCAGGTCAGCTTCGGGTCGAGCTGCCACGCGGTGTCGAAGAACCCCGCGCAGTACACGCTGTTGCTGTCGTCGTAGTCCGGCTCATCGCTGTAGACGATGAAGTCGGGCAGCAGGTCGTACTTGTGGTTGTCGCCGAGCTTCGCGCCGTAGTGGAGGCCCGAGCACACGACCACGGTGCGGGTGGGCGCGAGGGGATTGGGGTAGATGAACATCAGGCCCGTCTTGTCGTTGGCCTCGAAGGTGCGCCCCAGGATCTGGTAGCCGCGTGGTGTGAAGCGGATGGGGAGCTTGGCCGCGATGCGCCCCAGCACGGCGTTGGTGGCCGGCGTGCCGAAGAGCACCAGGTTCGAGCGGGCCATCTCCGCGTCCGTCACATCGGTGTCGCGCTTGATGCCGCGGAAGCCCTTGGCGAATCGGTACCAGTCCTTCTGGAGGCTCTGGGCCAGTTCCTGGTTGTGTCTGGCGGCCTGTGCGCCGCCGCCGGTGCCTCGGACGAGGAGGAAGCGGCGGTTGAACACGTCCTTGATCGGGCCGCACAGCGCGGGGGTCTTGCGGAGCGGCGCGGCCGGGAGGGGGGCGATGTCCACCGTGAGCGCCCCGTCGGCGGGCTTGAGCTCGAGGGTCTTGCCGCCCAGGCCCACGTGGAAGGGCTGGGCGGGGTCGCACAGGGCGGCGGGCGGGCGCAGGGTGAGGCGTGCCACGTTCTGGGCGCTCACGGTCAGGCGGTTCCCGTCCTTGAGTTCCACGTCGATGCTCGCCGGCTGCCCCCAGCGGGTGAAGGCGTCGATGGTGGCCCAGTAGGCGCGGGGGTAGAGCAGGGAGTAGGTCTTGAAGCGGACCCGGCGCGGCGCGGCGGGGCGGCGGCGGGCGTCCATCCAGTCGAACGCGCGGGGGGTGGAGAAGGTCTCGTCGGCGATCCAGTGGCTCTGGCCCTCGAGGCGCACGAGCTGGGCCTCGCTGCCCAGGCTCTTGAGCCGTGCGACGAAGCGGTAGGCCTGCTCGGGCTTGATCAGGATGTCCGCCGTGCCCTGGTGGGCGAGCACGGGCACGTGGAGGAAGTTGGCGGCGAGGGGCCAGCCGAACTCCATGTCGAGCAGGTGGCGCTTGAAGGGCTCGACCTTTGCGGGGTCGAGCCCTTTCCAGAAGAAGTAGTCCGCGCGGCCACACATCACCACGCATCCCGCCCACAGGTGGGGGTAGTGTGCGGCGATGGTGTAGGCGCCCATGCCGCCCATCGAGTAGCCGAGGAGGAACACGCGGTCGGGGTCGATCTTCACCCGCTGCTGCGCGAGCTTGAGGGCGTGGAGCACGTCCACCTCCCCGATGGCCTGGAAGTCGGTGTTGCTGCGTGCGAAGGGGCACACGATGGCGTAGCCACGGGCGTCGGCCTGTGCGGAGAGGCCGTAGCTCAGCTCGTGCCAGTTCGTCTTGTCGAGCCAGGGGGCGTAGCCGTGGAGGTAGACGATGGCGGGCACGGGGGTCTTGCCGGTGTAGGTGGAGGGGATGTGGAGGAAGTAGGGCTGAGCCGAGTCGTCCTGCTCGGCCAGGTAGGCGGCCTCGTGCTCTCCCGGCCCGATGGGCGGGAGGCCCTCGCCGCGCTCGAAGCGGTCGAGCCACTTCTTCGCGGTCTCCAGTTCCTCGTAGACTCGGTCGGGCGCGAACGAGCGCACCTCGCCGCCCTGCTGGAGGAGTGCGGCCTTCTCGATCTTGAGGAGCACGTGTGCCAGGCGGTCGCCCGCGAGCTTGCGCTCCGCCGAGACGGCCACGAGGCGCTTGTGCAGGTCGGCCGTCCACCGACCGATGTCGCTCGGGGAGTAGACCGTCTTGACGAGTTCGCCGAGCTTGCGCCCGCCGCAGGTCACCTGCGCGGTGAGGGTATAGAAGGGCGAAGCGGCATCCTTCGGCGGGGTCCAGGCCAGGCTGGCTGGGGTCTCGGCCAGGGCCGCCAGGGCGGCCGGGGGCACGGTGAGCTTCGCCGCGGCCCGGCCTGCCGAGTCCGCGATCGCCACGGTGGCGGCCACGGGCACGTCGTGGAGCGGGTAGCCGCCCTCGACGCCCAGGACCACCGTGGCCGCCTTGCCCGGCTGGATGAACCGCTCGGCTCCCAGCCCCAGGCTCAGCGCCGAACGCACGTGGCGCTCCGCCGTTCCCGCGGCCCCCGCCGCCTGTGGGAGCGCGACCGCCACGTCGCGGGGGCCGATGCCCCGACGGCCCTTGAGCAGCCGCACCAGGAGCTGGAGGTGGCGCCCCTCCGAGCCCATCTTGAGCAGGCACTGCACCCGCTTGCCCGCGCGGAGGCTCAGGCGCTGCTCCACCGTGCGAGGGCCGAGGCCCATAGGGTCGGGGTCGCTCGTTGCCGCCTTGCGCCCGTCCAGCCACAGGCGTGCCGAGCCCGTGTGGGAGACCACCAGGGTGGCCTCCACATCGCGGCGGGGGACCAGCGTGGCCGAGAGGTAGAAGGCCGACCGCCCGAGCGGCAGGCACCGCTCCTTCAGATCCACCACCGCCTCAGGGAACACCACCGTCTGCCACGTCGCGTCCTTCGCGCCGGGCGCGATCGCCCCGTCGCGGGGCCGTGCCGCGGCCTCCCCGCCCGATGCCGCCAGGAAATCGGTGTCGAGCTCTGGAACGCGCAGGAACCGCACAGGCCCCGCCACGAGCCAGGTGGTCACACACCCCGTGGTGCTTGGGGCGCACAGCAGTTCGGGAGCGGCCTTCCCCGCCTCCTCTCCCGAGGCTGCGCCGGCGGCCAGCAGCGTGAGCACAAGAACATACGGAAGCGTCCTGCGAATGCGACGGATAGTCGACCTCCTTCCCCGGTCCCCGGTTCATTGTAGAGCAAGGGCGCCTGGGAAGTCAAAGCCGTCTCCACGCTTGCATCCGGACCCGATAGCGGGTATAAATATTAGGTTGACGCGGCGAGCCCGTGTAGCTCAATCGGCAGAGCACAGCTTTCGTAAAGCTGGGGTTGTCGGTTCGACTCCGACCATGGGCTCCAACGACCCGGCCCGGCCCTCCTGGCCGGGTCGTTGTGCGCCTGGGAAGGCCAGGGCTTCCCGTGCAGTTGGGCGACACGCCGCGTTGTTGCTCGCGAGACTCCCTCCGCGAATTGCTCACCTCGCTTGAAGGACCGGCAGACCACAGGTATACTACGTCTCGGTGATATGCTACGATGGCGCGGGTGGAGTTGCCGTGCCAGTAGAGGCGAACCGCATGGCCAGACCTCGAACACGCCAGAGATCGCTCTTGGAGCCCTCCGCCGGCGAGCACCCGAGTTGTCTTCTTGCGGGCGCCTCGCCCCTCTACGACACAGGCTTCGGCGCAGCGTACATCGGGGATTCCCTCGAGCTGATGCGGGCCATCCCTGCCGAGTCGGCTCAGGCGGTCATCACCTCTCCGCCGTACGCACTGCACTTCAAGAAAGAGTACGGGAACGTCGACAAGCAGGACTACGTCGATTGGTTCCTTCCGTTCGCAGCCGAGATCAAGCGAATCCTGAAGCCCGATGGCAGCTTTGTGCTCAACATTGGCGGAAGCTACAATCCTGGCATACCGACCCGTTCCCTCTATCACTTCAGGCTCCTCGTCTCTCTTTGCGACGATGTCGGCTTCCATCTGGCTCAGGAGTGCTTCTGGCTGAATCCTGCCAAGCTCCCAGCTCCGGCCGAATGGGTCAACGTGCGGCGGATCCGAGTCAAGGACTCCGTCGAGTACATCTGGTGGCTCTCGCCCAGCGAATGGCCAGCAGCCGATAACCGGGCCGTCCTGAACCCCTACAGCGACGACATGGAGCGCCTCCTCAAGAAGGGGTTCACGGCCAAGAAGCGCCCGAGTGGCCACAACATCACCAAGAAGTTCGGCAAGCGCCACGATGGCTCCATCCCCAGCAATGTCATCGTGCGAGGGAATAACGACAGCAACTCCAAGTTCATCCGAGCGTGCGCGGAGAGGGGCCTCAAACTCAACCCCGCCAGGTTCCCTGCCGCACTGCCGGAGTTCTTCGTCAAGTTCCTCACCCGTCCTGGCGACGTCGTGGTGGATCCGTTCGCAGGCAGCAACACCACGGGATCCATTGCTGAGTCGTACGACCGGCGTTGGCTCGCGTTCGAGTTGCGCGAGGACTATCTGCGCACGTCGGCGTTGCGCTTTGGGATCGACCTGTTCGAATGACCCGACAGGAACTCGCAGACACACTCGCCTTGCTCTTCCCCCACCGAGAATGGCCGAAGCCGCTCCATGTGCTTCGCGGGCTGCGTCTCGTTGCTTCGGGAGCCAGCCCGTCCGAGGCCGCGCGCACCGTGGGCACAACGGCTCGACGCCTGGGGAAGGCACGTCAGGCCACTGACCCCGTCGAAGACCTCCTCGGCGTCCCGCTCCACGACATCGATACCCAGACCCGTCAGCGGTCCACACAGATGCTCGGCCAGCTTCTCCTCGGCCGTTGCGCCGAGCTTGCTTTCGAGCGGATCTACAAGCGTGAGCTCAGGACTGAGGAATTCCAGCTCCGAGACTTGCGCGAGGGACGGACGGACACCGACTACAGGGTGCTGAACGGTCGGGGTCGCCCTGTCTACCGCGTCAACATCAAGTTCTACGGCTCGCTGCTGCGGCAAGCTCCGCAGCTCGTGGGGTTGGAGCCCGATGACTGCTTCGCTCTGGCGACGTACAAGATCCACAGCGCTCTCCAGAAACAACATGAGGATGGCCTCCCGTACTTCTATGCTATCGTTGGTGTGCCGCAATTGACGGGAGAGTCGGTCGGCCGCTCCATCCCGTCGGCCCTCGTGGAGACCGTGGCCCTAGTCCATCAGGCTCCACGTGCTACGGCGAAGCGGCAGTTCGAGGACGCCGCCATCGATCACCTCGTTCAGCAGGGCCACGCGGTGTTCACCCAGACCCTGGAGCAGGTGCTCGAAGCAGATTGGTACATCCTCTCGGCGCGGCGCGCCGACAAGCTGCTGCGCGAGCTTCTCTTCCAGCGCGTGTTTGCGCTTCGGGTGCGCAACTTCACACGAGCCTACCGACGGGCGGAAGTGGACATGCATTTCTCGCTTGCCGCCGACCTGATCCCCCTCCGGGAGTTCCTGGCCACGCTCCGCGATCATGGACCCCAGAAGATAACCACCCTCCTTGAGCGAGGCGACTACTAGCTCGCCGGCCGGCAGCAGGTGGGGCCGTGGCCTCAGGGTTTGACCCCCTGCCACAAACCGGTTACCCTGAATAGTGCACGCTCACCTCCCTCGGAGCACCCGCACCATGCGGCAGTATGGCTATGGCGGCTACGGCACTGGCGGCGTCTCATTCCCGCGGGTCGCCCCCACGGTCAAGTGGATCATCATCGCCACCGTGGCCGCGTTCGTCGGCCAAGTGCTCTTCCTGACCCTCGCTCACAACAGCCTGGCCAACTACCTGGGCGTGGTGCCGCGCGCGGTGGTCGAGGACCTGCGGGTGTGGCAGGTGTTCACCTACATGTTCCTCCACAGCCCGCGCCACCTGTTCCACATCGTTATGAACATGCTGCTCCTCTACTGGTTCGGCACGGAGCTCGAGCGGATGCTGGGGCGTCGGCGGTTCCTGGGCCTCTACTTCGGCGGGGGGGTCGCAGGCGGCATCGCCTATGCCATCACCCAGTACATCCCGCCCGAGAGCACCACTCCCGCCATCGGGGCCTCGGCCGCGGTGATGGCCGTGATGGTGGTCTACGCGATCCACTTCCCCAACCGCAGGATCCTCCTGTTCTTCTTCGTGCCCATGGCCGTCAAGTGGTTCGTCCTTCTCATGATCGGCATCGACCTGCTCTACAGCATCACGCAGTATGCGGACAGCGTGGCCCACACGGCTCACCTGGGCGGTGCGCTCTACGGATTCCTCTTCTGGCGCCTCGGCCCGCGCGTGGCCCAGGTGTTCACCCGGGTCGACGACCGGCGGCGCGAGCGGGAGGTTCAGCGCGAGGCCGACGACGACCGGCGGGTCGACGAACTGCTTGCCAAGATCAGCCGCAAGGGGTTCGACAGCCTGTCGCGCCGCGAGCGCGAGTTCCTCAAGGAACAGAGCCGCCGCCGCCGCGATCGCGGCTACCGCTGACCCTTGCATCCCCCATCCCAATCTGCTACACTCTCCCGCGGCGCAACGAGGCCACGCTTTGCCACCGCGAAACACGCTCCCCGTCATCACGCAATGGCCCGAACCGGCCCACCGCGCGGCCCAATGCACCACGCCCCGAACCCCACGCGGCCCACACGCCTCAGGAGGCCGGTTGATGCGCAGATCCTCGCTCGCACTCATCTTCGCCGTCGTCATCATCGCCATCGTCCTCATCATCCGGGCACGGTCCCAGACCGGCGAGGTCACCCCCTCGCCAAGACCCGCCACCGCCACCAGGGTGGCCCCGGCCTCCGGCACCGCGGCCGTCCCCACCACCGCCACGGCCCCCTCCACGGCCACCGCGCCCACCACCGCAACGCCCCCCACCACCGCAACGCCCCCCACCACCGCCACGGCCGCGCCGCCGGCTAAGGCCGTCGACCCCGCCAAGGCCATGGCCACGGCCGACACGGCGAAGCCCGCCGCAGCCCTCAAGCTCCTGTCTGCCGCACTCACCCAGAACCCGAAATCCGAGCACGCCCCCGCGATCAAGGCCCGGCTGATCAAGCTCACGGACGCGATCTTCTTCTCGGCCAAGCCCAACCCCCTCACCACCGCCTACACCGTGGTGGCCAACGATACCCTCGGGAAGCTGGCACGCGAGCACAAGACCACCATCGAACTCATCCAGTTCGTCAACGGGCTCAAGACGGACATCATCCACGTGGGCGACACGCTGAAGATCATCCCCGGCGGGTTCGACGTCGAGGTCATCAAGAGCCAGTTCAAGCTCACCGTCTACAAGGACGGGGCCTGGGTCCGCGAGTTCACCGTGGGGCTCGGCAAGGACGGCTCGACCCCAGTCGGCGAGTTCCTGGCCGGCCACAGGATCCCCAGACCCCCCTACTACGGCGATGGGGCTCCCATCCCGTTCGGCGACAAGACGAAGAACCCGCTCGGCACCCGCTGGGTCACCGTGCAGGGAGCCGGCAGCGGCCAGTACGGCATCCACGGCACCTGGGAGCCCGAGTCGATGGGCAAGGAAGCCTCGAAGGGCTGCGTCCGCATGCTCAACGCCGACGTCGAGTGGGTCTACCGCCTCCTCGTCTCGGGGGTCAGCAAGATCACGATCAAGCCCTGAGCCCGCCCCGCCAGCCGCCTTTCCACACCTCCGCTCGGCCCGCGTCGCTCTGGCACGCGCTTTGCCCTTGCCATCGGGTGCCCGATGCACAGGACGCGTCGGGGCAACGCCGTAGTCGTTGACATGTGAGCACTTGTGGCCGGACCTGGCGCGAAGCAGATGGATGAGCCACCCGTCCTGCGGGTGAGTTCCCCCGGTCTGCGGGGCCAGGCCCTCGAGAAAGGAGGCTCAGTATGGCCACGAACGGGGAGGCATGCCAGCTTCGGGAGCTCAACTCGCTCAACGCGAGTCTGCGCTTCGTCTTTGGCCTGGCACTGCTCATGACGTTTGGCTTCTTCAGCTACATGGGGGTGCGCGTGCTCGTGCTGGCCGACCACGTGGAGACGCTCGACGTGGTGGGCCTGGGCGTCTTCGGGGTGGCGTGCCTGGCGCTGTGCAACGTGCAGTTCCGCTGTATCCGGCGGGTGCGCGGCGACACGCGGGAGAAGCTCGAGGAGATGACGTTCGTCGACCCGCTCACGGGCGTCTACAACTTCCGCTACCTGCGCCGCCGGCTGGCCGATGAGTTCGACCGCGCGAGCAGCGAGGGCAACGCCCTGTCGGTCGTCTACCTCGACTTCGATCACTTCAAGACGCTCAACGACACGTATGGGCACGACGCGGGGAACCTGGTGCTCGAGCGGGCGTCGGGGCGCATCCTGGCAGCCACGCGGGGCGATGACTTCGCGGGTCGGCTGGGGGGCGACGAGTTCCTGATCGTGATGCCGCGCACCGATGCGGGGGGCGCGCTGATCGCTGCCGACCGCCTCAAGGAGAAGCTCGACGCGCTGAGTCTGGAGACCGACGACGGCCGGTCGCTCGACTTCGTGACCTTCTCGATGGGCGTGGCAGCCTATCCGGGAACGGCCACGACGGTGGACGAGCTGATCGAACAGGCCGACCAGGCGCTCTACCGGGCCAAGGAGCAAGGGGGCGACCGCGTGATCTACGCCGACGCGGGCTAGTCCCTCACGTCGGCGATGGCCGAGAACGCCCGCGTGGCCAGGTGCGCGATCAGGCGGTCGCGATGGCCTGCCAGGCGGATGAGCGTGGGGATGGCGTTGCGGTCGCGCAGCTCGCCGAGCAGGATCACGTACTCGTACGCGCCCGCAGGCACCGTGTCCGCGCCGGCCCCGGCCAGCCGCGCAACGGCCTCCTGGTAGAACTCGGCCGGGCTGGCCTGGAGCTTCTCGATGGCCACCTGCTGGATCCGCTCGGGCGAGTTCTCGAGCTCCATGGCCGCCTCCACGAGGCGGCGCACGGGCATCTTGAAAAGCGTGAGCACGTAGCGGTCCCAGGCCACCAGCCGCCAGGCACGCCGGCGGTAGATCTCGGCGCGGCGCTCGAGGGACGACTTGAGGAGCGGGGCGCGCCCGGCCTGCGCCGCGTGGGCCTGTATGGCCTCGTAGAGGCTGTCGAGCACGGCGTCCGCGACGAGCTGCGCACGGGCACCCCCGCTCTCGCCGACCACCCGGGTGGCGAGCATCTCGACGTCCGACGACAGCTTGAGCGCCTCGGCCACCTCCCCCTCACCGAACTGCTTCGCCGCCGCCGCCGCCGCACGCCGAGCCACCCGCGCCACGTGCATGTAGACCGACGGCACGCGCGTCATGGGCGCGTAGGACGCCAGCGGGCCGTAGCGGTCCAGGTAGCCGGCCAGGCGCTTTTCGTGGTGATAGGCCGCGCAGGTGGCGAACGAGGCGGCCCGCACCGCGGCGCGGAAGCGCACCACCTCGCTGTCGCTGAGCGGAGTCGGCGTCTCTCCTCCTTCCCCCGCATCGATGGCCAGGAGCAGGAGTGCCCCATTATCGGGGTCGATCTGCCGGCCGGCTTCGAGCTCGGCGGCCCGGCTGGGGCGGGCACGGGCCGCATCGTCGGGCGAGCGGGCGAAGTGGCGGTGGAGGAAGGCGAACGTGCGGACGGCGCGGTTGCCGGGGTGCTCCTGGGCGAGCGACTGGATGAGTGCGTCGGCGAAGATGTTGTCGCCCATCAGGAGAGCGGCGTCGAGCTTCGCCTCGGGACTCGGCGCGGCGGCATAGGCCCGGGCGAGCGACCAGAACTCGCGGCTCGCCAGGCCGCCCACGAACTCCTGCGCCTTGAAGAGCACGGGGTCGGCCGCGAGCGGGGGCACCAGGGCATCGGCCACGGAGGGCAGGCGGGCGTGGTCGTCGAGCGCCAGCTCCTGGAGCGTCTCGGCGCACGCCTGGCGAAACAGGAGGACGAGCTGCGCCGTGTCGATGGTCCTCCGCCCCTCACACAGGCGGGCCAGACGGCCCAGGAGGGCGGCGCTGCGGCACTTGGCGTTCCGCCCGAGCGTGCGGGCGAAGTGCCGCTCGGCGAGGGCGTAGTTGCCCTCCTGGAACTCGATGGCGCCGAGGAAGTAGAGCGGGAACTCGCGGCCCGGCTTCGTGGACTCCGAGATGAGGAACCGCTCGCGCGCGTAGGCGTGCTCGCCGCGGCAGAGGGCCTCGAGCCCCTCGGTGTCGTGTGGCGTGAGGACGATGCTGGCGACGGCCTGGCGCATGGCGCGCACCTGTGCCCGCATCGCGCCCACGCCCGCCAGGTCGGGGGCGGGTGGTGTGGCTGTGGCATCCTCGTCGGCGGGCGCCACGTCCTTGAGCACCTCCACGAGCTTGTCCTCGGTGGCGTCGAGCGCCTCCTCGCGTCGGGTGAGCTCGGCCTCGAACTGCGAGGGGCGCTTGCGCCGAACCCGCCGAGCGGGCCTCTCGCACGCACCAAGGAACGCGACACACAGCGCGAGCGCGGCGACGCAGGGGCGACGGGGCATCGGGAGCCTCCTGGGTGTGGGCATGGGCAGGCGTTCGTGTGCCCACGTATTGTAGCGGTTCGCCCGCACTTTTCCAGAGGCGAGCCCGAGGACCGTCGCGGGGGGCGGGCCGAGCTACTGGCGTTGGATGAGGAGGGTGTTGATCCAGGCGCGGGGCGCCGCGGGAGCGGTGGGGTCGGGGAGCGGCTCGATGCGCACGGTGAGCTGGCCGTCCGCGACGTCCACGCGGTGGTCGGCGAGCACGAAGGGCGCCCGCTGACCGGTGAGGGGGGCCTCGGCGCCCTCGACCAGCACGCGGCAGCGGCCGCGGCGCTGCGCGGGGTCGCCCGCGGAGAGCGCCACGGTGTAGGTACCCGACGGCAGGTCGAAGCCCCACTCGGCGGGTGCAGGCACGCTCAGGCCCGTGCGCGCCTCGGGCGGCAGCTCCGCGGGCTGGGTGCGGGTGAAGCCCTGCGTGCCCCGGGGCAGGGAGTGCCAGCCGTAGCCGCGGGCGCGGCCGTAGACCAGCCCCTCGTCGGGCAGGAAGCCGGCGGGGGTCCTGGCGGCGCCGCGCGGCTGGAAGCTTACCCGCACGGCGCTGGCCACGACCAGGCGGGTGGCCGCCGTGGCCGTGGCCTTGCCGTCCGAGACGGTGAGGGTCACCGTGTGGGTGCCGGCCTTGGGATAGGGGAGCGAGCCGGTGGGGCCGCGAATGCCGTTGCTCCAGGACCAGGTGAGATCGTCGTCGTCGGGGTCGCTCGAGCGGCGGCCGTCGAAGACCACGGTGGAGCCGACGATGGCCCGACGCTCAGGCGGCCCGGCATCCGCGACGGGGGGATGGTTCGCCTCGTTGGCCACCACGTTGCCCAGGGGCGAGAGGTTCGCCTCGTCCTCCGCCCGCACGGCGATGTAGACGCGGCGCCCCTCGGGGAACGGCCCCACGAGGAGCTTCTCGAGCTCGCCGGCGGCCCTGGGCTGGGGGACGGGCTGGATGCGGTCGGCCTCCGCCCAGCGGATGGCGGCGAGCGCGGGGCCGAGGCCCGCGTGGCCGCCCCAGGAGAGCGGCCCGATGCGCTGGGAGGACATGCGGACGTCGTAGCGTCGGGCGCGGCCGGTGCGGCCGTCGTCGCCGGGGGCGGTCCAGCTCAGGAGCATCCTGCCGGCCTCGGCGGGCACGAGCATGAGGTCGGCGATGGGCGCGGGGGCCACGGCATCGGCGGCGGCCGGCTCGTCGCGCGGCTTGCGCCAGATGCGCAGGTCGGCCACCAGGTAGTCGGCGTCGGGGTGGCAGGGGAGGCGGAGCACGCGGCCGAGGCCGAGGTGGCCTTGATCGCTGTGGGCGAGTTTGCGGCCGTCGAAGGTGAGGTCGCAGCCGGCCGTCCTGGCCCAGGCGATGGCCACGCGGTGCCAGGCGCCGGGCTCGAGCGCCACGTCGGGGGCGGCGAGCGCCACGTGGCCGCGGCCGTGGTAGCGGCTGGTCAGCACGAGTCCCTGGGGGCCGAACGAGAGGGCGAGCCCGTGGTCCGTGAGGTCGCCGGTGCGCAGCCAGTGCGTCTGGCGCTTCGGGGGCTCCTTGCGGTAGCGGATTCGGAAGGCGATGGCCCCCTGGGAGCGGAGCACGTTGCGGCTGTCGAGCAGCGGGATGCGCAGCCCGGCGTCCGCCCGGGCCGCGCCATCGGCGGGGGCCTGCGCGGCCCAGGCGCGCGAGCCGTCGGGCAGGACGGCGAACCGGCTGAACGCCACGGCTCCGCCCACGCCCAGGTCGGGCAGCGCCACGTCGGCGGCGTTCCCGAGGCGGGAGAGGAAGGTGGTCTCGGTGGGCGCGGGGTGCGGGTGCTTCTCGAGGGTGCGCTGCCATGCAGCGGCGAAGAGGTCGCCGCGGCGGTATCGGCAGGTGAAGCGGACCGGGCCGTCGCAGGGCAGGAGCGCGGCCACGCGCTCGAGGCGGCGTGCCTTCCTGATGAAGCGGGTGTCGGCAGCGGCCTCGGCCGCGTGCGCCAGCGCGGGTGCGGCGAGGGCGGCGGGGCCGCCGTGGACGGACTGGTGCGGGCGGCGTGCCCAGTCGTCCACCAGGCCGTCGGCGGGGTGGCCGGCCGCGTGGTCGGCCCAGAAGCCGTCGGGGCGGATAAGGGCCTGCGCGGCCCGCAGCAGTGCGGGAGGGATGCGCGCGTCGGGCTGCCGGGCGTTGGCCCGCTCGAGTGCCTCGAGGCAGATGCCGGCGGCGGCGCCGCGGTCGTCGAACAGGCCGTGGCCGCTGCGCCGCTGGGCGTCGAGCAGGCGGCCCACGTAGGTGTCCAGTGCCGCCTGGAACACGGGGGCCTGTTCGGGGGCCAGCGCGGGCGCCACGTCCGCCGCATAGCACAGGTTGACGACGGCGAGGGCCGAGGCCAGGGGGGAGACCTTCGGATCGTCCGCGCGGCGGGCGAGGAAAGCGGCGTTGCGGAGCGCGGCATCGAGCACCACGCGGTCGCCGGTGAGCAGGAGGGTGAGCCAGGCACCAGCGTACCAGCTCCCCTCGGGGCCGAGGCCCGGGGCGTGGTGGTCGGTGGGGCCGAGTGCGGGATCGTGGGGGGCTCCCACCCACCTCGGGTCCCCGCCTTCGGTGGCGTGGAGCGTCCCCACGTCGGCCAGATGCCGTGCGGCGGCATGGGCCTCGGCGAGCAGCATCGGGTCGCCGCGCCGGAGGAACTCGCGGGCCAGGGCACACGCGGGGTCGAAGCGATGGCACAGGAACGGCCCGTGGGGCTCGTAGAGCACGATGTGGTCGCCCGTGTCGGGCACGCGCTCGAACGGCTCGGCGAAGGACACGGTGCCGGTGCGCGGGTCGCTGGCGACGACGAGGAGCGGGTCGCGGCGGTTCGCCGCGGAGGCCTTGCCCGATGCCACGACGAGCGCGAGGCCGGCCAGATGGGGAACGCCTGCCAGGTCGTCGGCGCGGATCGAGGTCGGCTGCGCCGCGTCGACCGAGGCGTTCACGAGGCGGCACGGGCGCAGGGCGCGGTCGCCGTGGTTCCACATGCCGCAGGCGCCGTGGGTGTCGCGGCGGGCGATGGCCTGCTTGAAGTGGTCGGGGAAGGTGAGGTCGTAGGAGGCGGCGCCCAGGGGCGCGATGGCCTCGGCCGCCGCGGCCGCGTGCCATCGGCCCGAGACGCCGAGCTCATCCTCGTGGAGCGGGCTGGCGGCCACCGAGCCGTTGAAGGCGGCCGTCACGTCGCCGAGCGGCGGGGTGTCCTGGCCGTGGAACCACACGAGCAGGTCGTGGGTCCTGGCGCGGCCCGCGAGGAATTCCTCGCACGGACCGGCCTCCCGCGGGAAGATGCCGATCTCGATGCGCCCGTCGCCGAAGGCACGCAGGGCCTTCGGGTTGTTGAGCGCGATGCGGCGGACGCACACGGCGGCGCCGCGCGTGGCGCCCCACAGGCTCATGCCGCCGCCCGCGCGACGATCCGCGTCGAGCTCCACGCCGTCCTTCGTCACGATATACCGGCCGCGGCGGAGCGTGCGGCTGCGATACTGCACGAGCTTCGCCCGCTGCCCGGCCACCATGCGGCCGCGATGGCTCGCCCGCAGCCCCGTCTCCTCGGCGAAGCGCCAGTGGAGCACGCCGCGGACCCGCAGCGACAGCCGGAGCGTCAGGTCGTTAACGAGCAGTGGATACGTCTCGAGCCCCCGCGAGGGCGGCAGCGCCTCGCGGTTCACCACCGTGAGCCCGATGCGCACGAACGGCCTGCCCGCGAAGAAGTGGAGCCGGGCCGTGTAGTGGCCGAGCGCGGCCCCGTGCGAGGCGTGGAACCGGCCCTCGGCACGCACCACGCTGCGCAGCGGCCCGCGCGTCTCCACGGTGAGCTTCGCGGGGCCGAGGCTCGAGCAGAAACGGCGCGGCTTCGCCGCGGCCCGCGGGTACGCGATGGCGGCGGGAGCGCCCGGCGCGCGATCCAGATGCACCACCACGCTGCTGCACCAGCCGTGGCCGACGGCGCTCTGCTTGGCGTCCGGCCCGAACGAGGCGCCGCCCACCTGCGCCTCGAGCTCCTTGCCCGTCGCGGGGTCGACCACGCGAAAGCCGCGACCGCGCAGCCACCGGGCGCCGAGCGCGTGACGGCCCAGGAACACGCGGTCGGCCGCCGGGAGCGCCACGTGCGTGGCCTCGGGGGGGCAGGGGACGGTCGCTCGCTCCTCGCTCGGCTCCAGGCAGATGCCGTCGGCCGGGTCGTCCGCCTCGAGCAGCGGCGAGGCCTCGCCTGCCAGGGTCACGCGGTCGAACAGGGTGAAGCCCTTGCGCGGGATGCGGAACGTGGCGGCGCCCGTGGCCACGGTCACGTGGTCGGCACTCTCGCGCACCTCCACCGGGTGCGCGGGCGCAGCCTTGCGAGGCGCGGCGCCCGTATCGAGCACGAAGGCCACTGGAGCCGTGCGGCGCAGGGCGGCCTGGAAGTCGAGCAGCGTCCACTGGACCGACCCGTCGGGCCAGCGGGCCAAGGTACGCACCTGGAGGGGCAGTTCGCGGTCGCCGCGGTCGAGCAGGCGCAGGGACTCCGTCTGGCGCAGCGCACCGCGCGGCCAGGCGATGCCCGCGGTCACGGGGGCGTCGCCCACGCGCTCAGCGTCGGCGCTGCCGCGCACCATCAGGCGCACGCGGTCCGCATGCGCGGCGGCGGCAAGCACGGCGAAGAGCACGAGCACGATCCGTTTCACGGAAGAATCCCTGGCGTGCGAGAAGGCGTGGCGAAGCAATGCAGGCCCGGGCCGAGACGGTGCCCGAGGAGGAGCCCCGTGTGCCTATTCGGCCCAGCGGAGCGAGACGTCGCGGAAGGCCGCCCCGTCCCTGAGCACGTCGAGCGAGAAGCCGCCGCTGGGGCGGCCCGCGTGGCGGGCACGGCAGATTGGCGCTCCGCCGGCGTCCACCCGCAACGCGGGGCCAACGGCCACGATGCGCAGCTCGACCCACTGGCCGGGCTGCCAGGCCACAGGCTGCGTGAAACGGGCGAGGGTCTGGTCGGGCGTCTTCGCGACGCCCACGTGCATCAGCGCACCCTCGAACGGGGCACCGCCGAGTATCACCGCGTAGCGCTCGCCGTTGCGGTGCGCGCGGAAGCCCACCCGCACCACCGACGTCGCTTTCGTCGGCCGCACCTTGAGCCGAAGCTCGATGTCGCCGTAGTCCTTCCCCTGGAGCACAATGTTGCCCGCGGTCGGCGTGGTCACCGCCACGTCCTCGACGGCCCACTTGCCGTGCTGAGCGGTCCAGGGGGTGATGGTAACCCCGTTGGTGAGGAGGCGGGGGGGACGCTCGGCGAACTGCGCGCAGCGGCGGCGGAAGGCACGAAGCTGCGCGACCTCCGCGTCCGCCCACGCCTGGCTCACGCGTGCGGTGAGCACGAGGCTGCGGATCGCCATGCCGCGCGGGTCGTGCGCGGTGAAGCCGAGCCGCACAGCCTGGGGCAGGGTGCCGTTCGACGAGCGGAGCTTGATCGCGTCGCGGCCATCCACGGCCAGGTTCACGCGTCGGCCGCGGCGGCACAGGTCGAGCTTCCGCGACTGCTTCGGGCGGAAGGCCACGGGGGCGCGGGCCACGGGCCTGCCGCCCGCGCGCGCCACCAGCGGCTGCCCAGCCTGCTCGGGCAGGGCAATGTCCAGGAACGGCTCGGCCGCGGGGTCCTCGGCGAGCAGCAGCCCCCACGCACCGGGAGGCCCGGTCGCGTCGGCGAGCTCGAGGACAGCCTGGAGGTCTCCCTCGAGCGGCGCTCGGAAGAACACACAGGCGCTCCGCAAGAGCAGGCCGCCGTCGTCGAGTTTCAGGCTCCCATCGCGCAGCACCCAGTCGTCGAGTTGGGCCGCCTTGGCGAAGTCGTAGGTGATCTCGAGCGTCTTGCCGTCCTCGAGCGTACGGCAGGCGCCGTGGAACAGGTCGGCCGGGCCAACGGCCTCCACGCGGGCCTTGGCCAGCAGCTTGTCGATGTGGTCGCGGTGGGTGGTTGCGGTGCGGGTGTCCGCGTAGTCGCGCCGGAGGGTGGCGAGGGCATCGGCCGCCTTGGGCCACTCGTCCGCCTCCACGGCGGCATTCGCGCGGTTGAGGAGGGCGAGGGCGGCGCCCTCGCGGACGTCGGCGGCGCGGCGCACCACGAGCGCCTGGTGGCGGGCCACGTCGGCCCCCGCCTTCTGTGCCTCGGCGAATGCGGTGGTGGCCTCCTTCGTCTTCCCCTCGGCCAGCAGGAACAGGCCGGTGGCCAGCAGCGTGTCCGGCTTGTCCGCGGGGAGTTGGCGGGCGGCTAGAGCGGCCACTTCGCTGGCCAGCAGTTCCTTCAGGGGCTTGTGGTGCACGGTCTCCGATGCGCGGAAGTGGAGCACGCCCCCCTCGAAGCGCTCGAACGTGCCCTTCGCGCCGCCGACGGAGATCGCCTCGCCGGGCTTCAGGGCGCCAGCCGCCTTCTCGGCGGCGGCCCACAAGCCGGCGACGGCATCGAGATCGCCGCGGTCGGCCTCGAGCTCGGCGCGCACGCCGGCCAGAGCGGGATCGGCAAGGCCCTTCCCGAGCATAGCCCGCGCACCCGCGTAGTCCCTGGCCTCGAGCAGGGGCGCGGCCTGGGCGCGCAGGGCCAGGTAAGCCGCCTGGGCTGAGGCGCGGGCCTCGCGCTCGGCGGCAGCGCGTTTCGTCTCCAGTGCGGCCAACTCCCGCTTCGCCCGCCCCGTGAGCTGCGGAATGCCGAACGCCGTGATCCGCGTGTAGAGGGCGATCGCGCCGGAGAGATCGCCCTGCTCCGCAAGCGTCCGCGCCTCGTCGCGGAGCTTCCGGTCCAGGCCCGTCGCGTCCGAGATGACGCGCCCGCGAGCGTCGTTCACTTCCTTCGGGAACTCCCGGCACGACTCGCCGAACCGGTCGATCAGCGCCACCGCCTCCGAGAACTTCTCCGCCTCGGCCAGGCGCGTGGCCTCCGCCATGGCCTCATTGAGCTTCGCCCGCTCCCCCTCACGAGCCCGCGCCTGGAGCTGCGCCACCCGCTGGCGGGCCTGCTCGGCCGCCGCCGAGTAGGGGTGGTGCGAGATCATCAGGCGATACTGGCGGATGGCGGACTTCGGGTCGCGCCGCTTCTCCCCCTCCCACTGGCGCACCCGCTCGAGCTCGGCCGCCGCAGGATCCCCCCGTCCCGACCGCGCCTGCGGCCGCGGCGCCTGCCCGCGCGGCCGCGGACCCTGACGCGCGGCCCCGCGACGCCCCGCCCCCCCGAACAGCACGAAGCCCAGAATCACGAGGATGGCCGCACCCACCGCCCCGCCACTCACTAGCAGCGGCATCCTGGACGGCCGCTTGCGCGGCGCCGGCCGTGTGCGCCGCGCCGCCGCCGGCGTCGTGCGCGCCACCACTCCCACCGGCGGACGGTTCTTCGACACACGCTCGAGGTCCCGAAGCAGCTCGCTCGCCGACTGGTACCGCGAGTCCGGATCCCGAGCCAGCATCTTCGTGAGCAGCACGCACAGGCCCTCGGAGAGCGAGGGCACGGTGCGCCGCGGCGACGACACCCCCTCCGTGAGGCGCGCGCCTACGGTGGCAAACGGCGCCGAGCCCACCGCCACGTGATACAGCGTGGCGCCAAGCGAGTAGATGTCGCTGCGGGCATCCGCCTGGCCGCCGCGAGCCTGCTCCGGGCTCGTGTAGAGCGACGGCGGGCGGTCGGCCGTCTCCGGCACCGCAAGGCCCAGGTTCGCGAGCCGGGCCTCGCCTCGCGTCAGGAGAACGCTCTCGGGCGAAATCTCGCCGTGGACCACCCCGTGGGCGTGTGCGTGCTCGAGGGCAAGTGCCACGTGCCGAGCGATCTCGAGCACCTGGGCCTGCGGCAGGCGCCTGCGCCCCTCCAGGCGCCCGAGCAGGGTCTCCCCGTCCACCAGCTCCGTCGCCAGGTAGCACAGCCCATCGTCCTCCCCCACGTCGTAGACCCGCACGAGGTTCGGGTGGCTCAGCTTGGCCGCGGCCCGGGCCTCGCGCAGAAAGCGCTCGAGGAACGCCGGGTCGCGCGCCGCGCGCGGCGGGAGCACGTGGAGGGCCACCTCGCGGTCCAGCGTGAGCTGGCGGGCCTTGCACACCAGGCCACCGTGGCTCGTGCCCAGCTTCGCGATGGGCTCGTAGTTGCCCACCTGCTTGCGAGGCCGCGGAGTGGCTTCCGACCCGTCGGTCCCCGACGCATCGGTTCCCGCCGACGCCACCTCCTCGGCCTGAATCTCGGAGAGGAACCCGCGGTTGATCGCGATCTCGCGGGCCGACGAGCGAGCGCCCAGCTCCTCCACACGCTCCAGCGCGCTCAGAACCTCCTCAGCGCGCGCAGCATCCAACACGCCCGACTCGACCGCGCTGCGCAGGAAGACCTCATCTTCCTGTGTGGGCATGAGCTACCGCTCTCGTCTACGGGGAGGACTCAGGGTGGGGACGACTCGATGCAAAGCGATGTACGACAGTAGTATAGTACGCCATGATAGTACTACAGTCAAGCCCTCGATCCGAAGCGTCGGGAAGCAAGATCGCGGCGCACCCACCCCCACGCCCCGGTCCCACGCAGCCACAGTCTGCCCTCAATCCCCGCTCGGAACGGCGGCGCCAGCCTCCACCGCGCCACGCCGCGCGTCGCGAACGGCAACCAGGGAGTCCACCAGGTACTCGACGTCGGACGTCTCGTGCAGTGCCGTGGGAATGGCACGCAGAATCGACGTGCCCCGCTTCACCGCAGGGTAGACCACCGCCGACACCCAGATGCCATACTCGCGCCGAAGAACGTCCGCCGCGTGGATGGCGTCGCTGTTCACGAAGCTGACGGGCGTGATCGGAGTCTCCGTCGCACCGATGTCGAACCCGCGCTCGCGCAGCAGTGACTGGAGGGTGCGGGCGTTCTCCCACACCCTGGCGCGGCGGTCGTGGCTGTCGCGCACGAACTCGAGCGACTTCAGCGTGGCGGCCACTGCGAACGCCGGCGTGGCCTTGGTGAACAGCACGGTGGGTGCAAGGCACTGGATGTAGAAGATCACCTGCTTGGGCGCCGCAACGAACCCGCCCCACGTGCCGAAGGCCTTGCTGAACGTGCCGGCGTGCAGGTCGATGCGGTCCTCGCACCCGAGAAGCTCCGCAGCCCCCCGCCCGTTCGGCCCACACACCCCCGTGCCGTGCGCATCGTCCACGAAAAGCCGCGCCCCGTACCGGTCGCGAAGGTCGCACACCTCGGGCAACGGAGCGATGTCCCCCTGCATGCTGTACACCCCGTCCACCACGATCAGCTTCCCCTGATCCGGGTCGCTCTGCTCCAGAACCCGCTCCAGGCTGTCCGGCTCGTTGTGGCGGAAATACTTGATGGCGGCGCCCGAAATCTTCGCTCCGCACACCAGGCTCGCGTGGGCAAGCTGGTCGAGAATCACCAGGTCCCCAGGGCGCGCCAGGCATGCGATGGAGCCCATCATCGCACCGGCACCCATCGTGAACGTCATTGCCGCCTCGGCCCGCTTGAAGGCGGCAATCTGACGCTCCAGCTCCAGATGCAGCTCGATCGTCCCCGTCAGCGGGCGCGCCCCCATGGGCGCGCCAATCCCGTAGCGCGACACGTATTCCAGCGCCGCCGCCCGCACCTCCGGATGCACGCTCAGACCCAGGTAGTCGTTCGTGCTGAACTGGAGAACGCGCCGCCCGCCCATCTCCATCCACGGCCCCGCGTTCGCGATGGGCGAGACATCGAAGAGCACGCGCTCGGCGAGCGCGACGTCCTCGGGCGCCGTGCTTCGTTGCTCGCGACGGAACCGCGCACACTTCGCGAAGACGTCTCCCACGGTCGATCGCCCCTTCCACACAGAAGCCGCGTAGCATCAGCCCGTTCCCAGGTCGCCCATATCATACCCACATCCCCCCAGCGAGGCAACGCCGTTTGCAAAAAACGGCAGCCCCGCTATCATCGGCCTCAGTGCCACCGCCCTACACCCTCAGGGCCCCCCCATGCCCCTCCGCAGATGGCTTCTCCGCCGTTTCACCCACCACAGGCGCCGCCAGCTCCAGCGTGCCATGGCCCATCCAGCGCAGACCCAAGAGCGCCTCCTGCTCCGCATGGTCCGCCGCGCCGCCGGCACCCTGTGGGGGCGCACCCACGGCTACCCCGCCATCCGTTCCGTCCGCGACTTCCAGGCCGCCGTGACCCCCTGTGGCTACGACGACATCGCGCCCCTCTGGCACCGCGCCTTCGACGGCACCCGCGACGTCACCTGGCCCGGACACGTCCGATTCTTCGCTCTCTCCTCCGGAACCACCGCCGAAGCCGCGAAGGCCATCCCCGTCACACACGACGCCATCCGAGCCAACATCCGCTCCGGCATCACACTCACCGCACTGTGCGACCACCAGGCCCCCCACGCCAACCTGGCCGCCGGCAAGACCCTCTACTTCGGAGGCTGCACCCAACTCGAACCACGCGGGCCGTGCTGGCAGGGCGACTCGAGCGGCATCATGGCTCGCCACATGCCACGACTCGCCTGGCGATTCCGCCTCCCCGAGCCCGACGTCGCCGCTCTCGCCGACTGGGAGGCGAAAGCCGAGGCCATCTGCAACCGCTACCGCGCCAGCCCCGTCCGAGCCATCGCCGGCCTGCCTTCCTGGACACTCCTCCTCTTCCGACGCCTCATCGACCTTGCCGGCGCCTCCTGCGTGGCCGACGTCTGGCCCGGCCTCCGCGTCTTCATCCACTTCGGAATGGCCTTCGAGCCCTACCGCGAGCAGTTCCAACAACTCGTCGGACGCCCCATCGCCTGCATCGACACCTATTCGTCCTCCGAAGGCGGCCTCAACGCCATCCAGAGCGAGCAAGGCGACCCGAGCATGCAGCTCGAGCTCGACGCCGGGGCCTTCTACGAGTTCGTCCCCCTCGCCGAGCTCGGCTCCCCCGAACCCACCCGGCTCACACTCGACCAGGTGGAGCTCGACACCCCCTACGCCCTCCTCCTGAGCACCGTGGCCGGCATCTGGGCCTACGACGTGGGCGACGTGGTGCGCTTCACCTCGCTGAGCCCACCGAAAATCATCGTCGCCGGCCGCACCCGCCTCTCCCTCAACACCTTCGGCGAACACGTCATCCAGGAGGAGCTCGAGCGGGCCGTCACCGCCGCATGCGAGGCCACGGGGGTGAACGTCGTCGAGTTCACCGTCGCCACCGTGCTCCCCACGGCCGCCGAGCCGCGCGGCGGCCACCTGTGGCTCGTCGAGTTCCCCGCCGCCCCGCCCCCCACCGACCCCTTCACCGCCCGCCTCGACCAGAGCCTCTGCGACGACAACCTCGACTACCGCATCCACCGCGCCAACGACTACGCCATGCTCCCCCCCCGCCTCGCCGTGCTCGCCCCCGGCACCTTCTACGAATGGGCGCGCCGCCGCGGCCACCTCGGCGGCCAACACAAAATCCCCCGAGTACCACCCTCCCCCGAAATGGCCCACGAGCTCCAGGCCATCTCCGCCGAACGACACGCCAACCCCTGCGCCTAGCCCGCAATCCCCACCAGATCTGGTCATACATATGGTTCGGGGGAGTCCTGGGCGGGGCATTGCTGCTACGGCGCAGCCCTCATCCCCTTGCGCACGCGCTGCTCTTCATCACGCATCACGCGTCAGAAGAAGGGGGAGCGCGGTGAGCTAGTTCGGCTTCTGCGGTTCGAGACTCACGAGCTTGTGGTCGCCGTGGCATCCGGTGCACGTGCGGCGCTTGAGCTGCGGCGGCTTGCTCTCCTGCGCCTTGTGCATGGGCACCTCGCGATACTCTCCCGGCTTGTGGCACGTGAGGCAGAAGACTGTCATGGCGCCCTTGCGGAAAACGACGTCGGGCGGGGTCTTGCGCACCTCGTCGTCCATGTGGGGCTTGCTCATGCCGTGGCAGCGGGCGCAGGAGACGCCCTGTTCCTGGTGGTCCTGGCTGAGGTCTTCGTCCTTGAAGTCGATGTGGCAGTCGAAGCACAGCTTGTTGATCTTGAGGGCTGCTGCGGCCAGGGCTTCCTTCCTGGCCTTCTTGTCCTTGCCGTGGCCGTCGTCATCGTCGGCGACGACGCAGGGGACGACGAGAAGGATGCCCATGAGCGCCACGGCCGCCTGTGCGGCGGCCGCGGCGCGGCGTCGGCTCTTCATTCTTCGGGGCTGCCTACTTCTCGGCCTTGGGTGCGGGGGGCGGTGTGGGCTTGTCGTCGGGTCCGAGGGGGCGGATTTCGATGCTCTTGATGGTGATTTTCATGTTCTTGAAGCCGCCGCCGCCGTGGACCTGGAGGCCGATCCTGCCCTTGGTGAAGCGCTCGTTGTGGACTTCGCCGAGCTTGGTGCCGTTGAGCCAGAAGACGATGTGGTCGCCGTTGGCGTAGACCTGCGCCTGGTTCCAGTCGTCGCGCTTCTCGAGGCTCTCGTCAAGGTTCTTGAAGGCGAAGGTGCCCTTGCAGCCGGGGTAGTAGAGGGCTCCGCTGAAGGTCTTGGGGTTCCGCCATTTCAGGATGTCGAACTGGTAGCGGTCGCGGAACCACACGCCGCTGTTGGCGGGCCACTTGACCTTGTAGGTGAAGCGGAGCTCGAAGTTGTCGAACGAGTCGGTGGTGAACATGTCGGCGCCGCGGCCGTCGGTCTGGGTGCCGACGAGGCATCCGTCCTCGACGAGGAACCGCGTGGGGTCGGGGTTCTTCCAGCCCGTGAAGTCCTTGCCATTGAAGAGCGGCTTCCAGCCTTCTGCGGCCGTGGCGACGGCCCCGACCAGGAGGAGGCCGAGCAGGACGCTAGCAGTGCGCTTCATTTGCTTTCCCTTTCTGAGGTTCACACGGCGGCTTGTTCGCGAATCCAGGCGTAGTCCCAGGGGAGATGTTCGAGCGACGCTTCGGCGAGGCGCTGCACCTCGTCGCGCTCGGCGGTGGTGAGCTTCTTGTTGCGGTCGTAGCTGGCCTTGACGTCGTTCTCGACCTCGGCCACGGTGGTCATGCCGGGGATGGTAGAGGTGAGGTGGGGGAAGGCTTCGAGGATTTTCTTGAGGCCCCGGATGGCGGCGGTATTGCAGTCGGGCTCGGCGCCGCGCTTGCGGGCCTCGCGGATGACGGCGCGGAAGTAGCCGTTGCCGTGGAAGGGCTTGAGCCCCACCGTCCCGATGTCCTTCTCCTGGACGACGTCGAAGAGGCTGCCCTTTTCCTTCGGGATGTTGGGCACGTCGTGCACGCCGAGCATGAAGACGAAGCCGTGGTAGTGGTCGCCGTACTTGCGGAGCACGTCGGCCACCCAGGTGCGGTTATGTGCGGACATTCCGAGGTATTGGACTTTGCCCTGCTTCTTGGCCTTCTCGTAGGTTTTGACCACGTTGTCCATCGTCTCGTCGCTGTGTCCGCCGCCCATGTTGGCCTGGGGCCGCCAGAGGAACATCTGGTCGACCATGAGGCGTCGCAGGCCCTCGTCGATCTCGCGCATCATCGCGTCCACGGTGCGGTTCTTGGGGTTGCGCATGCACAGGATGTGGTCGGAGTAACCGATGTGGAGCTTCACGCCCGTCTGCTTGGCGCAGCGCCCGTAGATGCAGGCCTCGCCGGCGGTCGTGATGTCGTAGTAGTTGATGCCGGCCTCGGCGGCCTTCACCCACACGTCGTTGCGGTTTTTCTGGACGTCGGGGGGCGGGTTGTCGCCTGCGAAGCTCGCCCAGTAGCGTCCGCCGGATCGGTTCTTCCAGTGGCCGCCGAGGCTGACTTCGGACATCCACACGTTGGTCTTGCCGAAGCGGCGGTAGCCCATTTTGGGGTTGTAGTTGAGCACTTTAGCGGGGTCGAGCTTCGGCGCTTCCGCGCCCGCTGCCATGCCGCCCAGAGCGGCCCCCGCCGCGGCTCCCGTGGTCGTGCGCACGAAGGCGCGCCGCGTCATGTCCTGGTTGCCCATCCTGTTGCTCCTAGCGCGGAGAACCGCGACGCAAGAGGAAGAAACGGTGCAGGCATTGTAGGACTCGGCATTCGGGGAGTCAAGGTGGCGCGCGACCCCTCGTGCGGGCCGCCTCTTGACCTGAGGCGAGCGCGAGCCTATGATCGGCTCCCGACGTGCTGCTTCCGCCTGTCCCGGGACCCACGCGAAGAGGAGGTGTGCCGTGAAGCTTGGCTTCGTGACCGCCATCGTGCCCGACCTGTCGCTCGAGAAGACGCTCGCGCTCGCCGCCGCCGAGGGCTACGACTGCATCGAGGCCTGCTGCTGGCCCAAGGGCAAGGCCGAGCGGCGCTACGCCGGTGTCACCCACATCGACGTCGCGAACTTCACGAAGGGCGACGCGGCACGCGTCCACGACGCGCTCGCGGCGGCCGGCGTGAGCCTGAGCGGCCTCGGCTACTACCCCAACCCCCTGTGCCCCGACGCCCGCGAGGCCCGCGTCTACATCAACCACATCAAGAAGGTCATCCGCGCCGCCGAACGGCTCGGCGTGAACGAGATGAACACGTTCATCGGGCGCGACTGGACGAAGACGGTGGACGCGAACTGGCCGCGCTTCTGCAAGGTCTGGAAGCCCATCATCGAGTATGCCGAGGCCCATGGGGTGTGCGTGGGCATCGAGAACTGCCCGATGCTCTTCAGCGACGACGAGTGGCCCGGCGGCAAGAACCTCGCCCACACCCCCGCCATCTGGCGGCGCATGTTCGACGAAATCCCCAGCCCCAACTTCGGCCTCAACTACGATCCCTCGCACATGGTGTGGCAGCAGCTCGACTATATCGCACCCCTCGCCGAGTTCGCCGAGCGCATCTTCCACGTCCATGCCAAGGATGCGCGGGTGGACATCGAGGGCCTGGCCGACAACGGCGTGCTGGCCATCCCGACCGCCTACCACACCCCGAAGCTGCCCGGCCTGGGCGACGTGGACTGGGGGGCGTTCTTCTCCGCACTCACGGACACGGGGTACACCGGCCCCGTGTGCGTGGAGGTCGAGGACCGCGCGTACGAAGGCCCGCTGAAGCTCCGCACGCTCTCGCTGCGCCAGAGCGCGACGTTCCTGCGCCAGTTCGTCCCCAGGGAGAGTTGAGCGGCGCGGGGTCCCGCGGGACGCCGGCCTCGCCTGTTTCCTGCTCTTCGGCAGTGCCGTCCTCCCCTCGCGCAAGAAGGCAGAGGACCGTGCGGACGGCGCCCAGCAGCAGCTCATCGAGACTTGGCACCCACCCTCCTGGTGAGGGATGGCGAAAGCCGAGCTGAAGACGGGGCTCCGGAGGGTGAGAGAGCGATTGGCGGGCTCAGTCGATGCGCAGGGCCGCGATGCGGAGGTTGCGGTCGGCGGGGGGATCCTGGGCCTTGTCGTAGTAGTCGTTGGTGAAACTGAGGGCGACTTCGTGCTCGCCGGCGGCCACATGGGCGTCGAGGCGGACGGTGTGCCAGCCGGGGCGGCGCAGCGGCAGGTCGCCTGTCTTTTTCCCATCGATGCTGACGGCGATGTTGGGGAACTCGCCGGCGGCCTGGGTGCCCCAGGCGCGAACGGCGAAGCGGTAGCGGCGGGGCTTGGCGAAGCGGATGCGGGTGGCGACGGTGCCGTTGGTGCCCATCGAGAGGACGCCGCCCTGGGAGCGCCAGAGGCGAAGCTCGCCCTTCGGCTTCAGATGGGTGCTCTGGATGGTGACTCCGCCGACGGGGCTGCGGAAGTCGCACCCGAGGTTGGTGAGGAGGTTCGAGAGGTAGCGGCCGGCCTTCTCGTCGCCGGGCCGCTTGTCCCAGCGGACCTGGTCGAACAGGATGACGCCCTTGCCGAGGGGCATCTTGACGAGTGCGGGCGGATTGAGGAGCCGTTTCGCCTTCATCGCAGGGACGGGGCCGACGCGGAGCCAGTCGAGCGTCACGTTCCTGTCCTCGCCCTTGTCGGGGTCCCAGGCGTCGTTGACGAAGGCGAGGGAGATCTCGTGGCTGCCCTTCTTGGGCACCTGCGCAGTGAGGAAGTACTCGCCCCATTCGGTGCCTGCGGTGGTGATGCTGCCGAGGCGCCGCCCGTCGATGGCGATGGCGATCTGGGGATAGACGCCCGCGACGGGCGTGCCCTTGCCTCGCACGATGAAGGCGTATTCGCCGTCCTTCGGGAAGTGGACAGCCGTCTTGAGGCCCGCGGTGGCATACATGTAGACCTCGCGGCCGCGGACCTGGGGCTGTCCGTGGGTGGTGGCCATCCTGGCGGCGGGGAAGGTGCGGCAGGTCTTGGGGTCGGGCAGGCCGGTGCCGATCACGTGGTCGCACACGTCGGGCGAGAGGGGTGTGCGGACGCGCCAGCTCAGGCCCGAGCGGTCGCCGTACCAATAGAGGTCCTGGTTCGAGAGCCCTTCGATGGGGGGGGCGGAGACGCTGATGTTGACGGGCACGGAGGTGTTGGCCTGTGCGACGATGGGCTCGGGGAAGAGCTTGCCGAGACGTGCGATGCCGGCACGGGTCGCCGCGTGGAGGATGAGGGTGCCGCCCTGCTCGACAAACCGCCGTAGCGTCGCCACGTTGCGGGCGACCTCGGGCGCGTCGGCCTCGGCAAGGACGGGGCCGCCCTCGGTGCGGACGCCGGCGAGCTGGCCCGTGACGTCGGCATACACGACGCCGATCTCGTCGAGCACCTCGGTCATCCGCAACTCGCCCTGCACCACGCTGAGTCCGACGGGCTCCACCGGCTCGCGGCTGGCATCGCGAAGCAGGGCTTCGAGGAGGTTCTGGGCCTTGGGCTCCGTGGCGAGCTTTTCTCCGATGAGACACTGCGAGAGGAGGTAGCGGCCCTTGCCGTCGCGGACCTCGAGGAGCGGAAGGTAGACGAGGCCATCGGGCCCGCCGGAGTCGGCGATTGCCAGGAACCTGCCGTGCTGGGGCTTCGCGATGGTCTTTCGGGCGACGACGTGGTCGCCGTGCCAGAAGGACAGCAGGCCGCCGCCGAGACTGGGGCGTCCGGGAACGCAGTCGGGCTCGAGCCCGCTACGTCCGAATGCCACCGTGCAGCCCCGTTCGATGAGCCGCGCGGGGAGGAGGCCGCAGTCGTAGGAATCCTGCTCGAGGACCACCACGGTGCCGCCGGCTCGCACGAAGTCGGCGACGGCGGCGCGGGGGCCTGAGCGGTCGCCGACCGTGGGGATGCCTTCGCGCGGCTTGAGGCCGTCGAGTGCGTGGGGGGCGATGAGGAGGATGCGGCACTGGGGCAGGGTCGCGAGGTCGGGAACGGTCTGGACGCTCGCCCCAGCCTCGCGCAGAGCCTTGCCGAGCGCGGAGGCTTTGGGGTCGAAGAGGGCGATCCGGGCGTTCTTCGGCACGCAGAGCGGCTGCCGCGGGTGGAGCGTGCAGGGCACCCAGTCCCCGAACTTCGGCTTGCCCCTCTCGCTGACGCTCCATCGGAGCGTCGCGTGCGCGGGCTCGGCCCGCTGCGGGATCTTCATGGTGAAGGAGAAGGGGATGCGCTGGGCGGGCTGGGTGTCGAACTCGCGGCGGCCGGAGGCCAGGAGGCCGGCATCCTCCTTGAGGGTCCACTCGAAGGCGAGGCGGGCGGGGCGCAGCGTGTCGTTGTGGAGGTCGACCGTGCGGGTGACGGTGTCGCCTGCGTAGAAGGAGGAGTCGCGCTCGCGGATGAAGGCCGCGATGGGCTGGTAGGCGCGCTTGACAGCCAGGTAGCGGGGATTATCGTCGCTGGGGAAATCGCCCGTCTCGGTGAGGGTCCAGGGGCACGTGCCGGAGACGTCGGCGGCGCGGTAGGCCTGGATCTGCATCTCCCAGGCGCGGGCTTTGCAGCGGGCCATCGCGATGTCGTGGCCGACGTAGGCCTCGTCGCCGAGCAGGGTGGTGTAGTTGTCGGCCTGGGTGTAGTGCTGGAGGTGGAGGAACTCGCCGAAGTAGAGGGGCTTCTTGCGGTCCCATTTGTAGAACTTGTGTGGCCAGCCTCGGACGACCGCGCCCTTCTCGAGCCATCGGGCGCAGTTGGGCCAGAGGTTCTGCTTGTCGAAGTCGAGGGGGTAGTGGAGGTTCACCACGTCGGCGACGCCCTCGGGGTCGCCATCGGCGTCGTACATGATGGGGCGGGTGGGGTCGAGCTTCTTGAGGAACCGGCCGGCCTCGGCGAGGCGGTGCACGCAGTCGTCGGCGCAGCGTTCGCCGCCGCAGTGGAGGATCTCGTTTTCGAGGCTGTACATCACGATGGACGGGTGGTTTCGCTTGTGGCGGACGATGGCGGCGAGGTGGTCGTGGTAGTTCTTCCAGAATTCGGGCTTGGTGAGGGCGTAGTTCCGGGCGTAGCAGAAGAGGGCGGTTTCCATGATGAGGGGCATGCCCACTTCGTCGGCGGCCTCGTACCAGCACTCGGGCCACACGTTGGCGTGGAGGCGCATGGCCACGCAGCCGGCCTCGCGGATGCGGCGGCAGAAGTCCTTCGCGGCCTCCTTGCCGAGCCCCTTGCCGATCTGGCCGCGGGGGTGGCCGGCGGTGGCGAGGAACTTGATGGGCGTGCCGTTGAGCACGAGGTTCGGCCCGTCGGTCCAGAACTCGCGGAAACCGAAGCGGGGCGTCGCGGTGTCGAGGGTGTCCTGGCCTTCTTTCAACAGGATGGACAGGACGTACAGGGAAGGGGAATCAAGGCTCCAGGAGCGGGGCTTCTCCCAGCCTCGCCGCAGAACCCGCCTGGCGGTCGAGCGGGCGGGCACGGTCAACTCGTGCTTGCCGAGGTCGCGCACGGGCGCGCCCATGTGGTCGGGCCAGTTGAGCACGCGCGCTTGCAGGGTGGCCGTTCGGGGCTGGTCGGCCAGGTTCCGCACGGTGATCTCGGCCTCGATCTCCCGCTTGCGGAACGAGGTCTTCACGAAAACGTCGTCGATATGGACATCGTTGCGTGCGATGAGAGCGACGGGCTCCCAGATGCCCACGCGGGTGTACTGGGAGCCGACGGGCGCCATCACGGAGTCGGTGGCCTGGTCGATGAAGCGGGAGCCGCGGGTGCGCTTCGCGGCGCCCATTTCCTGGGCGATGACGCCCGTGACATCCTGGACGCGCACGAGCAGATCGTTGTCAGCGCCTCGGCGGGCGAGGCGGGAGATGTCGAGTTCGAACGGTTCCCAGCCGCCGAAGTGGGCGCCGGCCTTCTGGCCGTTCACGGCGACTTCGCTGACGAACCGCACGGCGCCGAAGCGCAGGAACAGGTGCGGCTCCTTCCAGTCGGCGGGAACCCGGAAGGTCCGGCGATACCAGAGGAAGGGCTCGCCCGCCGCCTGGCCGATGAGTGAGGGAACCTGCACGGTCTCCCACTCGGCATCGGCGGGGGGTCGCTCGGCCGTGGCGGTGCGGCAGAGCTGCCACGGGCCGTCGAGGGAGAGCTCGCCGCCCCAGCCGAAGGAAACCAGCACGAAGCCCAACAGGACGATAGCCGCGAGGCGATGGCTCATCGGGGTCCCCTCGGCGCAGTCAGGTTTGGTGTCGAAGGACGCAGGAATCCACGGGCGCCTACATGACGATCCCGGACGGGATATTCGGGCTCTCGGGGTTGACCGTCACCTGTTGCCGGGTCGGCTCGATCACCAGATCGAGGTCTTCCATCGGGATGGCGCCGAGAAGCGCCCTGTCCCCGAGCACGAGCGCGCCCGCAAAGCAGCTCCGACCCAGACACGTGATCTTCACTGGGCCAACATATGGTACCACTTCCTTCTTGCCGTTGGCCACGGTCACCTCACGACGCTCCAGCTCCTCGAGATCGAGCTGGATTCTCACGTGCTCCGGAATACAAAGCGTGATGGCGCCCGTATCCACGATCGCCTGAACCTGGATCGGCTCCAGCCTCGGCTTCTGCGGGTTGGCGAGCAGCACTGTCGTCTTGATGATGCCCATGCCTTGCACCTCCACCCTCAGTGTATCGCTCTTCGGCGGGTTGTCAATAGTCACCCCGGCCCCCTGAGTGCCCTGGCAGGTTGGGCAGCGCCCATGTTCGGCGCCTGCTGGCGCATCGCTCATCCGCGCGCGGCGGCCACGTGGCGGGCGATTTCGTCGGCGGGCAGGGCGCGGGGGTAGATGGCGGCGCCGCAGATGCGGCCCTCGAGGCCCGCGAAGCCGTCGCTGCGGCCGCCGAGGAAGACCTGCCCCACGTCGGGCGGGCAGCCGGGGGCCGCTTCGCTGGCTACCTCCAGGGTGGGGTTGCCGTCCAGGAGGATGCTCACCCGCCTGCCGTCGCGGACCAGGGCCACGTGGTGCCAGGTGCGCAGCTCGAGCGGGGTGGTGCCCTCGACCCACTCCTTCAGGGTGTCGCCGTTGTAGAAGAAGAGCCTGCCGGGTGCGCCGTGGGTGCCGGCGATGCCCAGGTGGTCGCCGGGTGCGCCCTTGATGCCGTCGGGGCCGCGGGAGAAAAGGTAGCCCGCCACGGGCCGGGCGTTGGCAGGCATGCCGTTCCAGACCCAGAGCTCGACGGTGTAGGCGGCGGGCAGGCCCTTGAGGGCGGCGGCGATGCGCCCGCCGGCACACTGGACGGCGCGGCTGGCGCCCTGGATGCGGCCGATGCCTGGCGCGTCGGGGCCTTCGAGCCAGAAGGCCACGCCGTCCTCGCAGGTGGCGTGGTGGGCGCCGGCGGCATCGGCGGCGCGCGGGCCGCAGCAGTCGGCCAGGGGCCAGAAGGCGAGCGGCTTCGAGGCCAGGACGGCCTTCGCGTAGGCGCCGTCGGGGGGGCCGAGGGGGCGGCGCTTGCGGCCCGAGGCCTCCTCGAGGCAGGCGAGCACGGTCTCGACGATCCTCGGCTCCGCCTGCACCTCGAGGCCGGCGGTGCGGGCGGGCCAGGTGGTGTAGCCGCCGAGGACGTGCTGCTCGGGGGGCGGGATGTAGCCGTCTCCGCCGTTGGCGAGCTCGATGTTCATCGTCGGCTGGAGCGGGCTCTGGGCCTTGAGCTTCAGGCCGGTGATGCCGTAGACCTCGCAGGGGATGGCGGTGATGCCGAGGCCGCCGATGCGGATGGCCTGGAGCTTGAGCTCGCGTCGGGGCTCGTCGTGGAGGTAGATCGCCTCTTTAGCGTAGACCTCCTGCCGGCTTTTCGGGGGGCGGTCGCCCATTTTCTCGATGATGGCCTTCGCCCAGGCCAGGCGCTTCTCGTCGGGCGTGCGGCGGCCGAGCGTGAGCTTCTTCTCGCTGGCGGCGAGCGGCGCCCAGGCGTGGTATTCGGCCTTTTTGAACGCGTCGGCGGCGATCTTCGCGAGGGCTTCCGCGTAGGCCTGGATGCCGACCGACTTGCGGGGCTGGCTGTAGTCCATCCAGTGGAGGTCGCCGCTGGTGCCCTGGGACATGATGCCGACGAAGGGCGGGGCGAGCTTCTCGGCCCCGAGCATCGCTGCGAGCTTCGTGCAGAAGATGCCGAAGTAGTCGGACGAGACGGCGCCCGCGCCGAAGTAGTGCATCGAGAAGTTGGCGAGGACGGCGATGGGCTTGCCGTCGGGCGACTGGACGGCCAGGAGCGCGAGGTCGGGGTCGATCGGCCCGGCGGGGCCGACGTAGCTGGGGTTCTGATAGCCGGGGTGCATCATGGCGTGGACGGTGCGGCCGCCGAAGGGGTCGCCGCCGATACGGTCGGAGCGGGTGATCCAGCGGCGGCAGTTGGTATGCTCGCGGGCATCGGCGACGGCCCAGCCGACCTTCGCCGGCGCGAGGTTCTCCGCCGCCTGCTCGATGCCCGCGGCGATCCCGTCGCGCAGGACGGGCACGTAGTCCTCCTGCACGCCGGTGCCGAGCGCCCCCATCACGGAGGGGGCGGAGTGGGTGTGGACGGCGGAGATGAGAATATGGCTGGTGGGGATTCCCGTGGCCTTGCTCGCCAGGGCCTTCGCCTCGTCGCAGAACTCGCGGGTCATCATCAGCGTGTCCACGACCGCGAAGGCGACCTTCGTCGTCCCGTCGTCGAGCACGAGGCAGCGTGCGTGGAGCGTGCCCGCGGGCCGGCCCGCCTTGCGCTCGAGGAACCCGCCGCTGACGAGGACGGGCCATTTCTTCGGCATCACGTCCACCGCCGCGGCTCCGGCCCGGAACACCTTGCCCTTCGCCTCGCCCGCAAGGGCGGCGCCGCCGGCGGCCACCGCCGCTGTGAGACCAAATTCGCGCCGGCTCATGGGCCGCTGCGTGTTGCTCATCGTCT
>Ga0272441_10002093_pt1 | contig 41277 bp, 42 predicted proteins | sample SSMProp6N_FD_193582 | JGI IMG/M metagenome (GOLD analysis project Ga0272441, IMG submission 193582) | Marine sediment archaeal communities from Little Sippewissett salt marsh, Falmouth, MA, United States - SSM-Prop-6N | ecosystem: Environmental > Aquatic > Marine > Wetlands > Sediment ...
CTATCAATCAAAATTAACCAAGCTGCAACAACAGCAAAAAACCTATGATGTTCTAAGCAAGGAAGACCTGCAAAAGCAAGAAAACGATTTGTCCGAGAAGCTTCGGGGTTATAAAAACATTCCGCTAAGAAGCGAAGTGGCGTTCTTTTTGCAGCACATCCCGCCCTTGATGCCAGAGGGTATTTGGTTTGACAAGTTTGATATCCAGACCGAAGATCGGCAAATTATGGTAGCTAATAAAAGGGAAGTAAAATCCCTCACGACGGTCACCCTGAATGGACTTGCCTACCATCCGAATTCAAATGAACAATTTCGTCTCGTAACCAATTTTGTTACGATTCTCAAAAATGACGAGGAATTATCCCGGCGATTCAAGGACATTGAGCGAGCCAACATGTCTCAACAGATCTTGGAGGAACACACGGTAACCGGATTTCAAATTATCTGCAAACAGGATATCTAAACATACGGATTGATTCTATGAATCTAGCCGATCTCAGTCGGATTGACATCAAAGATCTTAAAAAAATCGATTATAATAAACTCCTCCAAACGCTCCGGAGCCGCAATGATATCCTGATCAACATCGTGCTCGTCGGTTTTACGCTGATTATAGCGATTAATACCCTGTCCGATGCCGGAAAACAAATCCAAACCATAAAAAAACAAATTAATAAGCTCGAAGAAAAGATCACCGTCATCAATACGCTGGACAACGTCAAGGCCGAATTAGACGAGTACTTAGCCAATGTACCCCAAGAGCTCGGAGAGGATGAGTTAGCCACCAAGTTGACCGATTGGGCGGTGGCACGCAATATCAAAATCGTTTCCGTCTCCCCGGTTAAAAAAAAGGAAGAAAAACTACACGACACCTACAGTATCAATTTAAGTATCGAAACGGAAGACTTCAATGACTTTTGGCTTTTTATTCATGACATCGAATCTTCTCCCTATGCCCTGCGCATCGATCGCTGGCAAATGAGACCCAATAACCAATACCGGCAATACGCCCGAAACCCGAATGAAGAAGAACGCCCAATTTTACTATCTGTCAATACAACCCTAGCTTCGGTTAAAATCAAGAAAGATGAATAAATATTCCATAATTTTCATCTTCATTTTCACCGTCATTCAACAGCCTGTCGGATATTGTCAAGCCGAGACATTTGATTCATCCGCTGGCCGCACATCCGCAACGGCTGTAAAATCCGCTACCCCTCACCATAAAAAAAATACCGATCTAACAAACGCTGCCGATACGGCTTCACTGCGAAGAATCACGGCCGCGCTTAAGAATCCGTTTATACCACAATTACCCAAACCAGAACCGGAGCCTGTTGTCTTTACGGATCAAGTTTTTGAACCGGAGCCTGAGCCGACCCCCACACCGATTCCGGAACCGATCACATCCGATCGCCCGCAGCACGTCCCCAAGCCGCATTTCACCATTAATGGTCTCGTCTGGGACACCGATCATCCACAAGCCATTGTCAATAACAATATTATTGACAAAGGCGAATTCGTCGGCCAATGGAAGGTCATCAATATCGAAAAACAGGGAATAACGGTTCAGTATCGCAACTATGAATATCTTATCGAACCTCAACAATAAGGAGATGTTTTATGTGTAAAAATTCGATTACCCCCATTGTATTAAGCCTCGTTTTTATAATAAGCGGGTCTGTTCATCCCGCAGGGGCACAGCTTGTGATCGATACCACAAGTCCTTTCCTGCTGGATAGCGGATCCAAAACTATTTCGATGGACTTCCAGGATGCCGAACTGGTGAAGGTCTTGAAGATCTTCTCAGAGCAGACGAAGTACAATCTGATCACCTCCGACTTGATTGCTGACCGTCGAGTAACCGTGTACCTGGAGAACGTCCCGGTCGAGCAAGCCCTCGAACAGATCTTAAGGGCCAACCAGCTGACTTATGAGGTCCAACCTAACACGAATATATTCATCGTCAAACCGATCTCCCAACCTGACGTCGAGTTGGTAACCCGCATTTATCCTTTAAAATACGCCAGCGTCAGCAATTCCAAACTCACCAAGACCTTAAGCATCTCCGGCGAGGGTGTCGGGGAGGTATGTACAGTCGGTGGAGGCGGCTCAGGTTGCGGTATTCTCGACGCGATGGAAGGCATCATTACTGAAAAGGGGAAAATTATTGAAGACCCCCGCACCAATAGCCTACTCATTACGGATATCGCTTCGAATTTCGTCAATATCGAACGGGCCTTCATGCGGCTCGATGTTCCTATCCCCCAGATCTTGATCGAAGTCGAAATGCTCGAGGTGGCCAAGGATATCGCGGATAAAATCGGGATCAAGGTCGGGGCCACGCCGCTCTCTTTCACCGGCGCTTCCAAACTCCACGTCTATCCTTGGGATGAAAATTTTTACCTGGCAAAAAACCAGCTCGAATACGGCAGTGCCGTGGGGGGAGAGTCCGACCTGTTTAATACGGCCGGGGTCATTAACGCAACCGGATTAAGCGCCACGCTTCAATTTCTTAAGACCCAAACCGACTCGAAAACATTGGCCCGGCCAAGGATCCTGACGTTAAATAACGAAACCGCTCAGATCAAGATTGCCACCGACGAAGCGATCGGCATTTCAACCACGACTTCAGGGGTTGATGCCGTGACCACTTCGGCGGTCGAGGCCGAACGCGTCCAGACCGGAGTCTTCTTAACCGTAACGCCCCAGGCCAATCCGGAGACCATGGACATCATCATGGCCGTCATCCCTAAGGTTGTCGTCGCCCGAACCGGGGGAACTTTCGAAGGCAGAACTTTTAAAGATCCGGAAGAACGCGCTTCCCAGTCCATCTTAAAAGTCAAAAGCGGCGAAACGATCGTCATCGGAGGCCTGCTGCGCGAAGAAATATCCCGCACCTTGACCAAAGTCCCGATCTTGGGAGATATTCCTTTTATCGGACGGGCCTTTCGGCATAATGCTGATGCCATCGAAGAACGTGAACTGATCATCTTCCTGACTCCGCATATCATCGATGAATCATCCGTTTCTACCGTTGCAGCCAAACCGAAACCGCAGGCACCAACACCGCGTGTCATTATCCGGGAACAAGATCAACCGCAACGGCATTCCGAAGCGATTTCCCGACAATTAGCCGTTTGGGATCGAAAACGGTTGTAAATTTTACAAGCAAGCGAATATGAATCACATCCGATTAGGCGAATTACTCGTTCAGCAGGGTCTTATTACCGAGAAACAACTGGTCCAAGCCATCCGTGCCCAAGAAAAGGAACACGGCCGGATTGGTGAAGTCCTTATCAAAATGGGGATGTTGACCGAAGAGGAACTCGTTGTTGCCCTCGCCACCCAGCTCAACATCCCTTATGCGGATAAAAAGAAGCATCCGCTCAATCCGCAGACAGATCAGGGCCTAGAAAAATCGGTGCCTTATGAATTTGCCAAAACCAACCTCGTCCTACCGCTCAATCGCAAAGACAATGTCCTGACATGCGCCGTAGCCGACCCGCTTGACCTGCTTATGATTGATAATCTTAAAATGGTCACGGGTTGCGACGTCGAACTCATTATCGCCAGCCGGACCGATCTCATTGAAGCGATCAACAATTTTTATACCCTGGTCCGGTCCAACGCTATTCAGGCCGCCCAGGCCATGCGCCGCAAATCAGATAATAAGGATGAACCGGACACAGCAATGCTGAAAAGCAAAGATTCGGGCGTCAGCAAGCTCATTGAAGATGCCGAAGAGGCGCCGGTCATCAAGCTGGTCGACTTGATTATCCGTCAGGCCATCGAACAAAGGGCCAGCGACATCCATGTGGAACCTTACAAAGACCAGGTGATTCTTCGCTACCGAATCGACGGTTCGCTTTATAAGATTCCGCCGCCTTCGCGTCACCTCCATCCGGCAATTGTATCCCGTCTCAAGATCCTCTCCAAACTGGATATTGCTGAAAAACGTTTACCGCAGGACGGATCAATTTCCTTCTCGGTCGAAGAAAAGACCGTTGATCTGCGTATTTCCACTGTACCAACGGTCTGGGGCGAAAAAGTGGTTTTACGTATTTTAGATAAATCCGCTACCCCGTTGGATCTCAATGCCCTGGGGTTTGATAGCAAACAACTCGATCGCATCCAAAACGCCCTTACCAAGCCGCATGGTCTCTTTTTTGTAACCGGCCCGACGGGAAGCGGGAAATCAACGACCCTGTATGCGGCTTTGAAGGAAATCATCGATCCGAAAAAGAATATTTTAACCGCTGAAGACCCAGTTGAATTTAAGCTGGATGGTATCAATCAGGTCGCTATCCGCCCGGATATCGGTCTTTCTTTTGCAACAGCGCTGAAGGCCTTTTTACGTCAGGATCCGGATATCATCATGGTGGGCGAGGTCCGGGACGTGGAAACCGCCCAAATCTGCGTGCGCGCCGCCCTGACAGGCCATTTTGTCTTAAGTACGCTCCATACCAACGATGCCCCATCCGCGATCACACGTTTATTGGATGTCGGCGTCGAATCGTACTTATTGACCCCCTCATTAGTATGCGTGCTAGGGCAACGACTGGCTCGGCGCCTTTGCCCTAAATGCAAAGAACCGATCGAACCCAATCCAGACCTTTTCGGCGGTATTAAATTCAAAAGTGATTTGATCTATAAAGGTGTCGGCTGTGAGGAATGTAATAATACCGGCTTCCGCGGCCGTATGGTTCTTTCGGAGACCATGCTCGTTGACGATGCCCTGCGGGAGATGATCTCCCGCAAATGCTCTTATTCCGAAATTCGCGATGCGGCCCGCAAAGCCGGTATGACAACACTCTTTGAAGACGGAATCCGCAAGGTTGAACAAGGAATTACCAGTTTCGATGAAATCGTTAGTGTGACTTCATCCTAAAAACTGTTTACTGAAGGAGCAGCATGCCAAGATTTAAATATACCGTTAAAGATGCCAAAGGCGTATCGGTCACAAAAGAAGCCGATGCCTATGACAAACTACATCTGATCCAACAGCTGCAGAAACAGGGTTTTTTCATCCTCAACATCGAAGAAATCGCCATCCTACGTCATCCCAAACGCCTTCCCTCGGGGACGACTGGCAAAAGAAAATTCGGTCATAAAAAGATCAAGCTGAATGATTTGTTGAATTTCTCCCGCCAACTCGGCACCATGCTGGAATCAGGTGTTACCCTCTTGCGCAGTCTCGAGGTCATTACGGACCAAGTCGAAAGTGAAAACCTATTCGTTGTCCTGAAACAAATCACTACCGAAGTCGAACGCGGAACGTCCCTATCAGAAGCCATGGCTGCCCACCCCAAAATCTTCAATCAATTCTGGATCAGCTTGGTTGAGGTCGGCGAAGCAACAGGGACCATGCCCAAGGTCCTTTTCAAACTAACTTACTATCTCGAGCAATCCGCCGCCTTTCAATCAGCCATCATTTCTGCCATAATTTATCCGGTCATCTTGTTTTGCGTCTGTATCGGGGCTATCGCCTTTTTTGCCTTGGTGGTCGGTCCCCATTTTGAGAGTGTCTTTAAATCCATGAACGTGGAATTACCGTTGATCACTCGTTCATTGCTGATTCTGTTCCGATTCATCCGCGAAAAATTCATATTGCTTTTATTCCTGACCATCGGTGGCTTTTTTATAATCCGCCAATGGGCCAGGACCAAGGCCGGCACCCTTCAGATTGAAAATTTTTTATTGGGTCTGCCTACCTTCGGTAATATCTACCGTTTAATTATCGTCGAACGATTCGCCTCACAAATGTCGATCTTGGTCGAAAGCGGGGTTCCGATTCTTCATGCACTCGATATCACGCAGCGTTTAGTCAATAATCTGACTTGTTCACAGGTGGTCAAAGAAGTTAAAGAAAGTGTCCGCCAGGGTGAATTGCTGGCCCTGCCGATGCAGCGCAGCGATTTCTTTCCGCAAATGGCCATCCAGATGATCTCGGTCGGAGAAGAAACCGGCGAGTTAAGCAAGATGCTTAAACATGTGGCCGAATTTTACCAATCGACGGTCGAAACCTTCATGAAACGGTTAGGAGTTGCGATCGAACCGATCATGTTGGTTTTTATGGGGGTTATTATCGGATTTATCGTTGTGGCTATGTTCTTGCCAATGTTCAACTTACCGCAACTTCTTAAAGGGGGCGGCGGATAGACCGGGCAGAAAACGTTTTCTTTATTTTGTTATAAACTGGGCTCCGCCTACAGGAGCTAATTGACTTTACTGATTTTATGTGCTATACCTTAAATAGAAAAAACAACGCGATTATTGAAAAAGGTAAACTATCCGAGAGGGTAGGGCACAAAGCTAAAGGGTCCGCAGCATTGCCTTTAATGGAATGCGAGAAGGACAGCCAGCTGCCAATAATGAAATATTGGATCAAACGCCTATTCATCCCTTAAGGAAGAATAGGTTTTTTCATTGAATGCAAAACCCAATGACCCCAAGGAGGGATGCGCGACAAGAAAATCAGGGATTAAACATAAATTCTAAGCCACGGAAATAATTTTGTTTTTTTACATACTTTAAGGAGAAAATAATGAAAACTTTAAATAAAAATAGCGGTTTTACCTTGCTGGAAGTCATCATCGTGGTTATCATCGTTGGTGTCTTGGCCAGCTTAGCGTTACCGCGCTTCTTTGCCATGGTGGAATATTCCCGCACGGCTGAAGCGCTGAATGTTATCACATCATTACGCGGTGCCATCGAGCGGTGCGAACTGCAAAAAGGTATCGCCAACTGCACGCATGCCAACTGGGCGAATTTGTCGATGAACGATCCGGGGAATTCTCCGAATGCCCACTGGGATTACACCATCGATGACGTCGCTGTCGGGACCTACACGATCCTGTGCACCCGCAACTCGGTTGATGACAGCGGCGGCTACGATGGCAACACCATTGAAGTTGAAGTTGATGCCACGGCCATGACCATTACTCGCACCGGTTCCGGTCCGTATGCCGGCATCTAATCGTTGTTTGACAACCACGGTTATTTAGGGAAGAAAAAGGTGAAGCTGTCCTGCGGGGCTGATTCACCGTTTTCCCGAACCGTTTCATATCGTGATGATACAAAAAAATTTCAGGGGTTTTACCCTGCTTGAAATACTTATTGTTCTTGTTGTTATCGGCATATTGGCCACTCTGGCATTGCCCCGCTTATTTAGCAACATCGAACGAATGCGGGCTGAGGAAGCCCGGCGAATCCTCTTGGAGCTATTGACCGCCCAGAAGCACTACTTTCTGGAAAACGGTCATTACGCCGACGACCTTAGCGACCTGGATATCGAATTCCGCATTACACCGGATAACTACATTATGCCAAATGACGGGGATATCGATCGGAATGACCCGATCGCCCAGGTCCAGCGCGTGGGAGGGGCTTATACCGTTGAGATCTCCAGTGACGGGGTTTTTAGCTGCACCCCCGGGACCGCGGACGCCCATTTATGCGCGGTCATCACGAACGCGCTAAATAATTAGAAGAAGGTTAGCATGCCCATTTTTAAGATATACAACCAAGCATTTACTATGACGGAGGTCATCGTTGTCCTTATTCTGGTAGGCATTATCGCGGGATTCACCATACCGAACTACCGTCGCTCTCTGGAAATGGAATTCGAACGCACCGCCCGTTTTCAGCTCGAGGCCGTTTATAAAGCCGAGCAGCTCTACCGGGCTAGGGTAAAAGACCTCTGGCCCGGATCCGACGGCACAGAGAATGATCTTAATACGATCAATGTTGCGCTAGGACTCAATATCAATCCTGACGGCATGCATGATACTAATACAACGCAAGCGGGATTGCAGGGGGGATTCAGTTGTACCCGGGCCGGCGCAGCGGTTAAATGCACAGCCACACGGGAAGGCAATGCTTATACTCTCGGTATATGCGTTCATATGGACGATACAATTTGTTGCGATGCAGGCACATGCCCGACCACAACGCCGACTTGTGCCTCGCTAGGATGCTGACCCTATTGAAAGGGGGTCGATCTTATGATCCTTAAAAACAAACAAAATCAGGGTTTTACCATGGTCGAGGTCGTGGTAGCTGCGGTGATCTTTGCCCTGACCGCCGCCGGTTTCTACGCGACTATCTCAGCTTTGACCGCACCGGCTGAAGCCAAGACCCAAGAGGTGACGGCTGCTTTTCTGGCCAAACAGAAATTGGAAGAACTCCGGACAGCCGTGAACGCGGATGACTGGGATACGGGAACCGAGGCTACAGGATATGGTCTAGAAAACAACCACACCTACAATAATGAGCCCCCTGTCATCGTCGACGGGATTACTTACCAAATCCAATACACAGTCATCCCTGTCGGAGAAACAAACAGCTTTAATCAGACAGGCCGCCAAGTAAGCATGACAATCTCCTGGTAAACCTATTTTGATCATGAATCTGCGCACATCAAAGGCCGTCACGCTTATTGAACTATTGATCGCCGCCATCCTGGTCGGGATCGTCATGCTGGGAGCGGTATCGGTTGATTTTGCCATCCGCCGCGGCCGCCAAAACATGGTCTCGAGCAACCGCATGGCCATGGAATTGGAGGCATCCATGCTGCAGATGACCCGCGATGCCATGGCCACAACCGGTTATTACGGTGAAAACAACGACGGCAATAACGGCAACTGGATTGACAGCGGTATCGATGCGGATGGAAGCGGTCCTATTCTGAATATTTGTTTCCGGAACATTCCCGATAACGATCCTAACACTTTTCCTGGAGATGATTGGACATGTTACTCGCAGGTCACCGCTCAATATGACATCCTACGCTGTGACAACGGCAACAGCCCTTTAGGAACGGACGGAACCTGTCCGGGAGGATCTCAAGTTATGCATGAGAATGACGGCGCTAATCCCTTTTTCATTATTAACACAAATCCATTGAACATTGATGACATTGAATCCATCACCTTCGACTTACGCACCTGCGAAGACCTGTCACAGGCCGAAAATCCGACCTCCAATCCCTGCTTTAGTATCCAATCCGTCGTCAGCCCGCCTTCGGTCAGCCGCCAGCTACGCTGATTCACGAACGCTATCAACAGCTAGTTCATTATAAAAGAAACAATTATTCCGAATTGATACCGCGGTTCTATGATTAATCCTTGTCATCCCGAAGGCTCTTTGCTAATATATTTCCATATTTTTACTGACAACCTTTATATCGAAAAGTGATGGGCCGGTAGTTCAGCTGGGAGAACGCCTGGTTCGCAATCAGGAAGTCGGGGGTTCGAATCCCCCTCGGTCCACCATTTTTCATAATCCTTTGATCTCCTGGTATGCATCGTTTTTATTGTGCCCGCGCGATATTCGATACACCCGTCATCCGGCTTGACGATCCTTGCGAAATCCATCACATGCTCCATGTCCTCCGCCTTAAAAAAGGCGCGCGCGTCTGTGTATTCAACGGACTTGGGCAAGAAGCTGAAGGATGGCTCCTCGCCGTGAACCAACATGCCGCCGACATACAAATCGAACTGGTCCGCACCGCGACCCCCGACCCATGCCCAGAAATGATTCTGGCCTGTGCCATCCCCAAAAAAGCCAAATTCGAATCCATCATCGAAAAATGCACGGAGCTGGGTGTTGACGGTATCGTTCCGTTGCTGACCGAGAGAACCGAGGTCCGGGTTGACGCCACCCGCGGGAAACACAAGCTCCAACGCTTTCAAAACGTCGCTGTCAATGCCGCCAAACAATGCGGGCGTTTGACCGTCCCTGTCATCGGCCCCATAACCAAATTTCCTGACTTTCTATCCGGTGCCGGATCGGGAAACACGCTTCTCATCCCGTGCCTGGAAGGAACCAGAAGACGATTGGCGGATTGTCTGCCCGGCGGTCTTCGGACCAAAAAAATTATTTTTATGATCGGGCCCGAAGGCGATTTCACCTCCGACGAGCTTGCGCTGGCGATGAAAAACGGATCTCAGCCCGTTTCCTTAGGGTCAACGACATTAAAGGTGGACACCGCGGCGGTTGCGGTAATCGCATTTACCCGATTGCTGTTATGTCAACAGCCGTCATAAAATAACTGATTCACGGAAAGGCGCCCCATGCTTTCAAAATCGCGTTCGCTCAATCAATGCTTAACGTTCAGCGCCGCCGTATGCCTGACTCTGTTTCTGTCCTTGGTGTTTTTTGCGCCGTTGCAGGGGGGAGATATCTGGTGGCATCTCAAACTGGGGCAGTGGATCACCCAGCAAAAAGAGGTGCCCCAAACCGATCCGTTTGCCTTCACCCAAAACGAAATCCCCTGGATTTACACGCAATGGCTCGGCGGGGTCCTCTTTTATCAAATCCATGAATGGGGCGGAGCTCAGGCCTTAAAAATATTCCTGGCGCTTGCCTTTTCAGCCATTGTGGCGGTCTTTTTCTTTTATGCCCGACGGAACGTTCCGATCAGTCTTTTATTTCTTTTAATTTTCCTGATGATTTACGGCCTGAGCACGCGTCTTATCCTGCGGCCGTTGATATTCAACTTTTTGTTTATCCAGCTCTTTTTGATTCATCTGTATGCCTTTGAGCGCCACGGGCGTACGCGATCCCTCATTCCGCTGCCATTCCTGGGGATGGTATGGGGGAACCTCCATCTGGGAAGTTTTCTTTACGGCCTGTTATTGGTCGGTATTTTTTTCTTTTCCGCGGTTATTCAAAAGTTTAAAACGATCCGCGCCTCGGCCGAAACACGCGAGGCGGGCCACCTCAACAAAAACATACTCGCCCTCGGACTCCTGCTTTTGATCTACCCATTGAGTTTTGTCGTGTCCCCCTACGGAATCGGAGGCTTGATCTACCCGTTTAAAGTTTTTCTGCTGCCGCATTTCATTAATTTTTACCAATTCAACGATTTGATCACCGAAATGCAGCCCCCGGTATATCTTTTTTCTTGGTGCGGATTATGGTTCCTTATCCTGACCGCCTTGACGCTGGGAGCCATTTTTCTCGTACGGAAAAAATCCTTTACCGATCTGCTGCTTTTTATCACGGCCCTGTTTATGTATCTTCATAGCCAACGGGCCAGCGCTTTTTTCACCATCATCAGTGTTTACATCATCGCGCATTCCCTGAGTCAGGGTTCTTTTGATCCATCCCCGCGCTTAAAACGCTACGGGACCTTAAGCAGTCCGCTTATCCTGGTCGGGCTGTGTGTTTTACTCCCCATTTTAACTTGGAAACTCGGCCGAGCCCATGTCATCCTAAACGGCAAAGATGTCAACCGGATCTATCTCCCTCTGGAGCCGTCGACTAATCCGATCGACTCCGTCGATCTGATAAAAAAGATCGGCTTACAAGGCAATATTTTCTGTCCAGACGGTTTGGGTGGATATCTGCTGTGGAGCGGTTATCCCGAATTGAAACCTTTTGTGGATGGGCGCCAAAGCCACCAAATATTGTTTAAACAGTACTTAGATGTCTTGCGCGATCCGGATCAATTCTGGCCCTTGGCTCAAGCTAAGTATAAATTCGTCGCTGTTATTTTGGATTCCTCCCATATCCCGTGCCATTCCCTGATCCAATACCTTACGGATTCTTCCGCCTGGCAGATCCTTAACATAGACGGAAATAACCTTACCTTTGTGCCCACCCGGAGCTTCAAAGCCGCCATGCTTTCAGGGCAAATGGAGCAAATCCCTCCCATCCCGGGGCCGGCCGGCCCCGAAGATATGGAACACCTCCACCGCCTCGTCGCCCAGTTACCAACCCTCGGGCTCTGGCATGACTTTCTTGACCCGCCGCCGTATTACATTGACCAACTCGAAGAGGGGATTGCTCTTTACGGAATCGGTTTTAAACGAGCCGGCATTCAACGAATCCTCGCGGTGGCTTCATCCAAACCCAGCCCGGGTATTCGAAAAGTCATGACAGCCATCATCCAGCATGAAACCAACAACACCCTGTCCTTTGGGGGAAAACATTGACAACCCCAAGGCCCTCATGTATAATTTTTCAGTCTTATAATAGTATTAATATTGTGCCCCACCCAATCGGTCCATAAGACTAGGCAAATTGCATATTAAACCTGGAACCGCACTTAATCTCACCCCGGATTAAATGTCTGGATCCGCACCTTCATCAATTGATGGTGAACGAGAATAAGGGAGGTTATAATGGCTGACACAAAAACAACCACCGTTGAAATGGAAAATAAACGCAAGGCCCTCAATCTGGCTTTAAGTCAGATCGAAAAACAATTCGGTAAAGGTTCGATCATGAAGATGGACGGAAAAACCGCACTGGATATTCCCGCGATTCCAACCGGATCGCTGTCGCTGGACATGGCCCTGGGAATTAACGGTGTCCCGCGCGGCCGCGTGGTCGAGATCTACGGTCCGGAATCCTCCGGAAAAACGACCCTGACCCTCAGCATCATTCATCAAACCCAAAAACAGGGCGGGGTCGCGGCCTTTATCGACGCCGAGCATGCGTTCGATTCCAGTTACGCCAAAACCGTGGGGGTCAATCTTGAGGATTTATTGATCTCGCAACCCGATACCGGCGAACAGGCCCTAGAGATCGCCGAGACCCTGGTCCGCTCCAATGCCCTGGATTTGATCGTTATCGATTCCGTCGCAGCACTAACCCCGCGGGCGGAGATCGAAGGCGACATGGGCGATTCGCATATGGGCCTGCAGGCCCGGCTGATGTCCCAGGCCCTAAGAAAACTCACCGCCGCCATCAGCAAATCCAAGACCTGTGTTATCTTCATCAACCAAATCCGCATGAAGATCGGGGTCATGTTCGGCAATCCCGAAACAACCACCGGCGGAAATGCGCTGAAATTCTACGCTTCGGTCAGGATCGACCTGAGGCGGATTGAATCCCTCAAGAAAGGCGACGAGGTCATCGGTAACCGCATCCGGGCCAAGATTGTCAAAAACAAGGTCGCGGCCCCGTTCCGCAAGGCTGAATTCGAAATCTATTTTGACGAAGGCATCTCACGGGTCAGCGATATCCTCGACCTCGGTTTGCAACATGAAATCGTGCAAAAGTCCGGGGCCTGGTTTGCGTACGAAAACGAGAAGATCGGTCAGGGCCGGGATAACGCCCGGCACTATCTGATCGATAATCCGAAAGTCCTCGCCAAGATTGAGAAACAGATCAAGGACAAACTCAAAAAAGCGTAATGAGCGAGGCTGATCGCAAACGCGATCCGGAGTTTATTAAGGCCAGGCGCTTTGTCTTCCGGCTCCTGAAACACCGGTTACGCAGCGTACAGGAGATCCGCATCAAACTCCGGGAAAAGGGGATGCCGGAACAAATCCGCGAGGCGATCATCCACAATTTTCTGACAAACGGATTGCTGGACGACCGCTTATTCACTCGGGCGTGGATTCATTCGCGCTTAAAAAAACCGATCGGGATCACTCGTATTCACCGGGAGCTCAAAAAGAAGGGGATACCTCCGGATATTATCGGCCAGGAAACAGAACGCGCCCTGAATGAATATGACGAGTTTGATGTCATCCGTCAATTAGCCCAGCACCGCCTGCGGCAATACCGGCATCTTAATCAAACCAAGGCCCGGCGACGTCTTTATGCTTATTTAATCCGAAGAGGTTTTTCTTCGGATTTGATTTTTAAGATTCTAAGGGAGATATTTCATCATGACCGCGAATGAAATCCGGGACAAATTTTTAAAATTTTTTCAATCCAAAAAGCACACCATTGTCGCCAGCGACTCTTTGGTGCCGAAAGAAGATCCCACGGTCTTATTCACGACTGCGGGCATGCAGCAGTTTAAGCGCCAGTTCCTCGGACATACCGGCGATTATACCCGGGCCGCCTCGTCACAAAAATGCCTGCGGACGGATGATCTGGATGTGGTGGGAAAGACAAATTTCCATCATACCTTTTTTGAGATGCTGGGAAACTTCTCATTTGGGGATTATTTCAAAGCAGAGGCCATCGCATGGGCCTGGGAGTTCCTGACCGAGGAACTCAAAATCGTTCCGGAAAAATTGTGGGTCTCCGTATACAAAGACGATACCGAAGCCGAGCATATCTGGCTCGACCAAATCGGCATCCCTAAAAATAAATTGGTCAAACTCGGGGATAAAAGCAATTTCTGGCCGGCCGAGGCCAAAGAAAAAGGACCCAACGGTCCCTGCGGTCCGTGTTCGGAGATCTTTTACGATTACGGCGTGAATCCCGATTGCAAGCTAGGGGACCAATGCAATCCGGACTGCAACTGCGGCCGGTTCTCGGAAATCTGGAACCTGGTCTTCACGCAATTCAACCGCAAGGAGGACGGCACGCTGGAGCCGCTGCCCAGCAAAAACATCGACACGGGCATGGGGCTGGAACGCCTGACCGCCGTGATGCAGGGAAAAAAGAACAATTTCGAAACGGATTTGTTCGCGCCGATCATCGCGGCCGTCGAAAAGGAAATTGAAAAAGATAATGTCACCCTATCGCAAAGAGATAAATTCGTCATTGCTGATCATATCCGCGGAGTTGCGCTGGCTATTGCCGATGGGGTCATGCCGTCCAATGAAGGGCGGGGCTATGTGATTAAAAGACTGATCATTGACATGACGGACATCCTTTCACGATCAGGGATAAAAAATCCCAATATCTCCCGACTCGTGCCGGTTGTTCAAAAGACCCTTGATATTTATACAGAAATCGAAACAAAAGCACAGCTCATCGTTTCAACCATCAATAAGATCGAAGAAGCCTATCTGCGCGTTCGAAAGGAAAAAATACCGGCCTTGTCCGAGGAACTCAAAACCTGTACCAATGCGGATGAATTAGGAAACGTCATCTTTACGGCCCGGGACACTCATGGATTAACCCTCCCGACGATTTTATCTACGGCGACGGATCAGGGTATTTCCGAGGAATTACAAAAAGCAGGATTGGTTAAATTCAATAAGCTTATGCAACAACAGCAGGAACGCTCCCGCGCCTCCAGTAAGATTGCCGATGATGTGTTCGCGAATGCGGATCTGGACCTCAGGAATATCCGCAAAACCGTATTCCTCGGCCATCAGCAAACACGCGCCCAGTCAAAAATATTAAAAATTTTTATCGAAAAAAAAGAGGCGTCCGAAGCTCAAATAAACCAAGAGGTTAAAATCATTCTAAACGAAACCCCGTTTTATGCCGAATCCGGGGGCCAAGTCGGGGATACGGGGATGCTCAACAGCGCCCGGGGCAAGGTGCAGGTTCAAGATACTGTTAAAAACGGCGATATTTTTGTGCATACCGGAACAGTAACCGAAGGTACGCTCAGAAGCGGACAGACGGTTGATGCAGTCGTCGATCAGGAACGGCGGATGGCGATCATGCGTAATCATACGGCCACGCATCTGCTGCAGGCCGCTTTGCGGCATGTTTTGGGAGACCATGTGCAACAACAGGGTTCGGTGGTGGATGCCGAGCGCCTGCGGTTCGACTTTACCCATCCCAAGGCCCTGACGGACAAAGAAATTGTCCAAATCGAGGAGTTCGTCCATCGAGCTGTGCTAGCCAACAAACCGGTCACCAAACAGGAGATGAGCCTGAACGAGGCGCGCGAGGCAGGGGCTTTAGCTTTCTTCGAAGAAAAATACGGGGATACGGTGCGAATGGTCACGGTTGAAGGCACCTCCAAGGAATTATGCGGCGGCACGCATTTAGACCAAACCGGTAACGTGGGATTATTAAAAATCGTCAATGAAAGCGCGATCGCGCAGGGGATCCGGCGCATCGAGGCCAAAACCGGATGGGGTGCTTTTGACCTGGTCAAACAGAATGAGGCTCGGCTTAAAAAAGCAGCCCAGACCTTAAAAACCTCGGTTGCTGAGATCGATCAGCGGGCTTCGGATCAAATTCAAAAAATCAAACGGCTCGAAAAGGAATTGGAAAAGTACCGTTTTGACGCGATCAAATCCCAACTGGAATCCATTATTCAGCAAGCCCCGGCTCATGAAGACATTAAATGCATCCATTATGTTTTTGACAATATCGAAATTGGCCTGCTGCGCAAAATCTGTGACCATATCAGACAAAAATCCCCGTCAGCTGTGATCATCCTGGGATCGCGCGGGGATGAAAACAGCTATATTTTGGTCGCAGCCACGGATAGCGCGATCGCTAAAGGCATGCAGGCCGACCAGCTGGTCGCATCCATCGCCCCGCTCATCAACGGCAGCGGAGGCGGACGTCCGAACCTGGCTCAGGCCGGGACCCGTGACACCAAAACAGATATCTCCCGGGCCATCGAAGAAGCCCGGAAAATCGTTGCAGAGAAATTATCGACCTAACCTGGAGAACATGCACGCAGACAAGAAGGAACGTCATTTATGAAAATCATCAATCAAAACGGAAAAACCCTTCAGCGCCTGTATGACCGCAATCTGTATGCCCGCAAGAAGCATATCGAAGAGAAGGTCAAACGCATCCTTGAGGATGTCAAACAAAGCGGCGATGCAGCCGTGGTCAAATACACCCGCCGTTTCGACAAGGCCAAGCTGGCGCCTAAGGATATCCGCGTTGCCGAAGGCGAGATTAGCGGCGCGTTTCAAAACATCACCAGTGATTTTGTCGGAACCCTCAAGACCATTATCAATAATGTCACGCTGTTCTACAAAGGTCAGATCAAGAAACCCTGCCGCATCAAGAACGACGAGGGGATCTTGCTGAAAGAAAACATCGTCCCGCTCGATACGGTCGGTATTTACGTCCCGGCCGGGACCGCGCCTTTGGTTTCGTCGGTCTACATGACGGTCATCCCGGCCCAAGTCGCGGGAGTTAAACGGATCATTTTGGCCACGCCGCCGAATACGGAAGGGTATATTAATCCGCATATATTGGCCGTGGCCAACCTGCTGAAGGTGGATGAAATTTATAAAATCGGCGGCGCCCAAGCTATGGCTGCCATGGCCTTCGGCACAAAATATATCCCCAAGGTCGACAAGATCATTGGCCCCGGGAACATGTATGTAACCGAGGCCAAACGCCAGCTGTTCGGATACGTGGATATCGACATGCTGGCCGGCCCCTCGGAGCTGGTGGTGATTGCCAACCGTTACAGCAATCCGGAATTTGTCGTGGCCGAAATGGAGGGACAGCTGGAACATCTCGACGGATTGGCGGTCTTGGTCACGACCTCTAAGCAACTGATCCGCCAAGTGCGCAAGCGTGTGCCCAAAGGGTACTGTATCTATGCCAAAAACATGGATGAGGCCGCTGCGATTACCAACCAGATCGCCCCCGAACATCTTCAGATCCTGACGAATTCTCCCATGGGAGTTGCTAAAAAAATCATCAATGCCGGCGCGATCTTTCTGGGACCGTACAGCCCGACCGCGCTGGGAGATTATGCCGCAGGCCCCAGCCATGTCCTGCCTACTTTAGGCACGGCCCGTTTCTTTTCCGGCCTATGCCTGCAGGATTTTACCAAGACCAGCCATATCATTTCTTACTCGAAAAAGGCCTTGGAAAAGGTCAGGGAACCGATCGAAAAAATCGCCCAGATCGAAGGCATGAAGAAACACTCGGACTCGGTTATCGTCCGTTTTAATTAACCCGAAAGGATACGGCCATGAATCAACGCACTGCCGTGGTGGAAAGAAAAAGCAAAGAAACCGAGATCACCATCGAGCTGAATATCGACGGCCGGGGAACGTCCAGGATCCAAACTCCGATCGGATTACTGAATCATATGCTGGAACTGTTTGCGTTTCACGGATTGTTCGATTTGACGATTGATGTTCAAAAGGCCGATACTGATATCGATATTCATCACACCAACGAGGATATCGGGATTGTCCTCGGTAAGGCGTTTAAAAAGGCCTTGGGCGAAATGCAGGGGATCCGGCGTTTCGGTTGGGCAGGTGCACCCATGGAGTCAACATTGGGAAAATGCGTTATTGACTTAAGCGGCCGGGGATATCTGGAACTGCAGCCCAAGGCATGCGGAAAAGAGCAAGAAGGATATACCCCTAATTCCTTGGAACATTTTCTGGAATCTTTTGCACACAATCTCGGCGCAACCCTCAACGTGAAGATCGAAAATCCCAGCGATGATCTTCATACGAATCTCGAGACCGTGTTTAAATCCCTGGGCTTGGCGCTCGATCAGGCCACACAGATCGATCCCCGGCGTCAAGGCGAGGTCCCTTCGACGAAAGGAATAATTGATTGAATTTATTCAAAGGAAACGTTTCGGTTGATCGTTTATTGTATGAACAGCGGAGCCGGGGAAAACATTGGTGCGAGTTCCGCAGCATCTGCCTTTTGAAAAAAGGCAGATGCGAGGACTGTCTGAGCAACAATGTTTTCCCCGGCTCCGTTTTAAAGAATAATCTAGCATGATCGCCATCATCGATTACGGCATGGGGAATTTGCGCAGCGTTCAAAAGGCCCTGGAAAAAACAGGATCAGATGCCCGGATCACGCATGACGCCCAAACAATCAAAGATGCAGACAAGGTCGTTCTACCCGGAGTCGGGGCCGTGCAACCGGCGATGCAACGGCTTGAAGAACTAGATTTGATCCCGGTCATTCATGAAACCGTAAAATCCGGTAAAACTTTTCTTGGGATCTGCTTGGGTTATCAGCTTCTGTTTGAGACCAGCACAGAGGGAGGATCCGTCCCGGGATTAGGTTTGCTGCCTGGGAACGTTCAAAGATTTGCGGAGTTAAAAGTTCCTCATATGGGTTGGAACCGACTTGAATTCTCTAATCCCGATTGTCCGCTGTGGCAAGGGCTCGAGAACGGTTCGTATGTATATTTCTGTCATTCGTATTATGTGGCGTCCAAAGATCCGAACGTTACGGCAGCTAGTACCGAATACGGCATTGATTTTGCTTCGGCTGTATGGAGCGAAAATATATTCGGCACACAGTTTCATCCTGAAAAAAGCCAGGAGGTCGGGCTGCAAATCTTAAAAAATTTTGGCCTCATGAACTCATGATTATATTTCCGGCAATTGATATCCAAGTAGGACGAGTGGTCCGGCTCATTCAGGGCAAGTTCGACCAGGTCAGTGAATATTCTCAAGATCCGGTTGAAATCGCCTGCCAATGGGTTAACCAAGGCGCCCAGTGGCTTCATCTGGTTGATCTAGACGGGGCCAAACTTGGCAAAATCCAAAATTATGATACAATGACCAGAATTATGGATGCCGTATCGGTCCCGGTGCAGATCGGAGGCGGTATCTGGACAGAAAAAGATATCAAAAATTATATTGAGAACGGGGCAGGTCGTGTGATCCTGGGAACCCGGATTATTGAGGACCGGGGCTTTCTCAAAGAGATTGTCGAAAAATGGGGAGAAAAAATCGCGGTTGCTCTGGATTGTACAAACGGTATGGTCGCCCAAAGGGGCTGGACCACCACCACCGAACTTAAAGCTGCGGATTTTGCCCGTGAAATGGAGTCAGCGGGCGTGTCCACCCTGATTTACACCGATATCAAACGGGACGGCATGCTGGGTGGGCCTGATTTTGAAGGCTTGACAACGATTTTAAAGACTGTAAAAGTTTCGGTGATTGCCTCGGGCGGGATTGCCTCAATTGAAGATATTCAAAAACTCCGGGCACTCAATGCGCCGAACCTATTAGGTGCGATTACCGGCAAGGCCTTATATGAAGGCCGGCTTAACCTTAAAGAGGCCTTGCAGTTATGCTCACAAAACGAATAATCCCCTGCCTGGACGTGAAAGACGGCCGGGTGGTCAAAGGCGTAAACTTTGTCGGGCTGAGGGATGCGGGCGACCCGGTGGAGATTGCCCGCAGTTATGACCAGATGCATGCGGATGAAATCGTTTTTCTCGACATCACCGCCAGTCATGAAAAACGGTCCATCATTTTAGAAGTGGTGCGCCAGACCGCGGAACAGGTCTTTATGCCGTTGACCGTGGGTGGAGGAATTAGAAATATCGCTGACATCCGGCAATTGCTTAACGCCGGGGCGGATAAGGTTTCGATCAATTCCGCCGCGCTTAAAAATCCGGATTTGGTTCGTGAGGCCGCCGAACGCTTTGGAAGCCAATGCATCGTAGTGGCGATCGATGCCAAAAAGGCGGATACCGGATGGGATGTTTATCTTAACGGCGGCCGGATTCGTACCGAACAGGAAGCCGTGGCCTGGGCCCGTCAGGTCGAAACACTGGGAGCGGGAGAGATCCTTTTGACCAGTATGGATGCGGACGGCACGAAAAACGGTTATGATATCTCTTTAACGGACGCGGTTTGCCGTGCGGTCAATATTCCGGTCATTGCCTCGGGCGGCGCTGGTCAATTAAAGGATTTTGCCGAAGTCTTTACTGAAACACAGGCAGACGCGGCTTTGGCGGCTTCGGTTTTCCATTATCAGGAAATGACGATTGACGACGTCAAACATTCATTAAAAGAAAAAGGGATCCCGGTCAGATGACGAAGAAAAAAAAGATCGAAGAAATAAAAATCACCCCTCGGACCTTGGGCAAGTTGAGATTCACAGCTGAGGGCCTGATCCCGACTATCGTTCAGGATGCGAAAACGAAAGAGGTCCTGATGATGGCCTACATGAATAAAGATTCCTTAAAGGCAACGATCCGGACCGGCAAGACATGTTTCTGGTCGCGGTCCAGAAAAGAATTCTGGACCAAAGGCATGACCTCAGGTCATTTTCAGTTTGTTAAAAGTATTTATTACGATTGTGATTGTGACACCTTACTGATCAAGGTGCGTCAGATAGGCGCGGCTTGCCACACGTTTCGCAAAAGCTGTTTTTACCGCAGCATTCCGTTGGGGAAGAAGAAAAAATGAATTTTCCAAACGAACTCGATTTTCTGAAACTCACGCGACAGGGCAATCTGATCCCCGTTTACCGTAATATCCTGGGGGACTTGGATACCCCGGTATCGGCCTTTTACAAGATCGCCCATCGCTCCAAATACTCCTTCCTGCTGGAATCCGTTGAAGGGGAAGAGAAGGTTGCCCGATATTCCTTCTTTGCCAAAGACCCCGACCTGATTATCCGCAGCAAGGATGCGGCCATGGAGATCATCCGGTTCGAAAAGGGCAAAAAAAAGACCGAACGACTGTCCGTCAGCAAAACGCCTTTGCAACCGATCCGCAATATCGTCAATAAATACCGGTTTGTCAAGGTAGACGGGCTACCGCGGTTTTGCGGCGGGCTGGTCGGTTACCTCGGATATGATGTGGTACGCTTTTTCGAACACCTGCCCGATAAACCCAAGGATGACTTAAAACTGCCCGATGTCTTATTGATGCAGGCCAAGGATCTGATCATCTTCGATCACCTGAATCACCGCATTCAAGTAGTGGCCTGCGTTCATATCGATCCCAAGTCTCCGCGACGGTCAAAGATCGCGGCTTACCGGCAGGCTTTGAAACGCATTGATCGAACCGAGACCTTACTGCACCAGCCTCTCAAAGAACCGCAAAACGGCGTTGCCAAGACACAAAAAACCCGGCTTCCCGTGCGTTCGAATTTCACTAAAAAACAATTCGAGACCATCGTGAGCCGGGCAAAAAAATACATCCACGCCGGGGACATCATCCAAACCGTGCTGTCTCAGCGTTTCAAGGTACCGCTCAAAACCGATTCTTTTCAGCTTTACCGGATGCTGCGGGCCCTGAATCCATCGCCCTACATGTACTACTTGAGTCTGGACGATATTCAGATTATCGGATCATCTCCGGAACTGCTCGTCCGCTGCGAAGACCGGGTGGTGGAGACCCGGCCCATCGCCGGAACCCGGCCGCGCGGCAAAAACGAACAGGAAGATCAGGCCCTGGCCCGGGACCTGCTCAATGACCCAAAAGAAAAAGCCGAGCACATCATGTTGGTTGATCTGGGCCGCAATGATATCGGCCGGGTGTGTGCTCAGGGATCGATCGAGGTTTCGGAATTTATGTCCATCGAACGTTATTCGCATGTCATGCATATCGTTTCTAACGTGCGCGGCCGTTTGAACAAAGGCAAGGACGCCTTTGATGTGCTTAAGGCCACCTTCCCGGCCGGCACGGTCTCCGGAGCACCGAAGATCCGCGCCATGGAAATTATCGATGAGTTAGAAACGGTTGCCCGCGGTCCGTATGCCGGGTGCATCTGTTATTTCAGTTTCTCGGGTAATTTTGATTCCTGCATTACTATCCGGACAATCGTGGTCCACGAAAATAACGCTTATATCCAAGCCGGGGCCGGAATCGTTGCCGATTCCTCACCGGCCAAAGAATACATTGAAACAGTGAACAAGGCCTCGGCCCAAATCCAGGCGATCGAAACGGCCTGTCGTCAGTTTTCGAGAAAAAAGAAACAAAACTAGTTAAGGGGGAATGAATGGAAGTTCGTATTCGTTTACAAAAAGTTGGGAAAAGCGCCAAAAAAAAATACAATTACCGGATCGTCGCCATCTCGCGTATGAGCGCCCGCCAAAGCCGTAATCTGGATATCCTCGGGCATTATGATCCGGCCAAACAGCCCGCCGTGGTGGTCATCAACCGCGAAAAACTGGACAAATGGCTCCAGCGCGGAGCCCGGATGACAGACACGGTGCGTACGCTCGTAAAAAAACACGTTAAGTAAACCGCATTATTTTTAATCGATCAATGATGAAAGGATCGTTATTATGACGCCTGAAACGTCTGCTCCCGGATTGGCCCAGTTTATTCCGTTTATTGCCATTTTCTTTATTTTTTATTTGCTTCTGATCAAACCGGAAAAAAATAAACAGCGCCAGCGCAAAGAGATGATCGCCAATCTCAAAAAGAACGACCAGATCGTCACGGCCGGCGGAATCCACGGCACCGTTGTCAATGTTAAAGAAACCACCCTCTTGATACGTATCGATGATACCGTCAAGATCGAAATCGATAAAGACGCGGTCAGCAGTTTGGTAACAAAATAATTTTTTAAAAAGCGAGAGGATCCTTATGAACAAAAATTTGCAAATCAGGATACTAACCGTCCTGGGCGTGCTCGCGGCATCGATCTTTTTTGCTTTTCCGCTGGAAGAACGCATCAATCTCGGACTCGATCTCAAAGGCGGCATGCACCTGATCCTGAAAGTCGAGACCGAAAAACTGGATGATGAAGCCGGTAAGGATGCGGTGGTACGGGCGATCGAGATCATCCGCAACCGAATTGATGGTTTGGGTGTTGCTGAACCCGTGATCCAGCGCCAGGGGCAAAATCAGATCATTGTCCAACTTCCTGGAATCACGGACCGCGACGCGGCTATCAAGATGATCGGTCAAGTGGCGGAATTAAACTTCGTCCTGGTTCAGGACGATCCCCAACTCCTGCAGCAGGCCCTGGCCGGGAATGTGCCGGAAGGTTATGTGCTCAAATACACCAAGGATGATAAAAAACCAATCCTCTTAGAAGATCAACCCGCCCTCCAGGGGGAAGGCATTGATAATGCACGCGTTGACATTGATTCGGCCGGCTTCAACCAACCCAAGATCGCCCTAAAATTCAACTCCAAAGGCAAAGGAAAATTCGCCAGGATCACTCGCGAAAACGTCAATCGCCGGTTGGCAATTGTGCTGGACGGGGAGGTCTTATCAGCTCCGAATATCAACGAGCCGATCCTCAGCGGTAATGCCGAGATCAGCGGACGTTTCACGTTTGACGAAGCATCTCTTTTATCCTTGGCCTTGCGGTCGGGTTCCCTGCCGGCCCCGATGCGCATCGAGGAAGAACGGACCGTTGGCCCGCTCTTGGGAAAAGATTCGATCGAGGCCGGGATCAAGGCCACCCTGACTGGTGGGGTACTGGTGCTGATCTTTATGTTGCTCTACTACATGAAAGCCGGGCTCATCTCGGACCTGGCCTTGACCATGGATCTGCTATTGATTGTGGGGATTATGGGTTTTCTCAATGTCGGCCTGCCGGATTCGCAGGTTACACTGACCTTGCCGGGTATTGCCGGTATCATTCTGACTTTGGGCATGGCGGTGGATGCCAATATCCTGATCAATGAACGTATCCGTGAAGAGATCGAAAACGGCCGGCCCCTGCGCGCCGCGGTTTCCAATGGTTTTAATAAGGCCTTTAAAGCTATTTTTGATTCCAACCTGACCACCTTGATCGCGGCCTTCATGTTATTCCAATTCGGTTCCGGACCGATCAAGGGATTCGCCGTGACGCTGACGATCGGATTGCTGTCCAGTTTGTTCACCTCCGTTTTCGTTTCCCGGACGTTATTTTTATTCTTGCTGGAATTCAATTGGCTGAAATCGCTGCCCATGCTGCGTTTATTTCAGGAAACCAAGATCAATTTTGTTTCCAAACGTCATTTTTGTTTTATCCTGTCTATTGTTATGATTGGAATCGGCTTATGGTCTTTGTTTCAAAAAGGGGATCAGGCTTATGGTATCGATTTTGCCGGCGGACAGGTTCAGGAATACCGTTTCGACCGGCCGGTTGAGACCGAGGCCCTGCGTCAGGCATTGAAAAAACAAGGGCTCACGGATGTGGTCATTCAGCGTTTCAGCCAAAATCCGAATAATGTCGTTATCCGAACATCCCGGGACAGTTATGACCAAACCGTTCGGGCTTTCAAAGAGAGCTTTCCAGACAATTCATTTAAGGATCTGCGGATCGAAAAAGTCGGGCCGATCGTCGGCCAGGCCCTGCGGAAACGGGCGGTCATGGCGATCCTGTGTGCGATGGCTGGCATCCTGATTTATGTCGGTTTCCGTTTCAAGCATTTCGACTATGCGACCGCCGGAGTCATCGCATTATTACACGATGTTGTCCTTACTTTGGGGATCATCGTGCTCATGGGCCGCCAGATCGACCTGCTGGTTATCACGGCCTTATTGACCATTGCCGGGTATTCGATCAATGATACGATTATTATATATGACCGGATCCGGGAAAACATGACCCGCATGCGCAAGCTCACCTTGCCGGAACTATTAAATATCAGTATCAACCAAACCCTCAGTCGGACAGTTTTGACCACCTTAACCACATTGCTGGTCGTGACCGCTCTTTATCTGTACGGCGGTGAAATCCTGAATACTTTTGCCCTATGCCTGATCATCGGCTTTCTGGCTGGGACCTATTCGACGATCTTCATCGCATCACCGCTGGTCTTAGCTTGGCAAAAAAAGAACAAGTAGCATGTTCAAGTCCCTGAAGCTTTACACGGACCAGACGATCGAACTTGCCGAGATCATCACCCGCCTCATTTCTTTCGGTTACCGGCGGGCCAAGCGGGTCATCCAGGAAGGCGATTTCCGTCAGCGGGGAGAGATTCTGGACATCTTTCCTGCGAATTTTGACAGCCCGATCCGGGTGGCCCTGGACGAAGACCGCATCCGCTCGATTGACAGTTTCAATATCCAATCCTCGAAAGTCATTTGGCAGCATAAAGTCACCTTCATCCTGCCCGTTAAAAAATCCGCTGCCCGTTCCCGATACCCTTTTACCATTGACCGGCCGCTGAACAATTTTGTCGATATCCAAAAAGGGGATTATGTCGTCCACAACAAATATGGAATCGGCAAATTCCTGGGTGTGTCCCGCATTCAATACCGGGATGAGTCCCGCGATCACTTTGTGATCGAATACCGCGGGGGCGACAAACTATTTGTTCCCGAATACGACATGCACCTGATTCAAAAGTACATCAGTTTCACAAAAAAACCGCCGCGCCTTTTTAAGCTTGGCTCCAAGGAATGGAACCGCATCCGGCTGCAGATCCAAAAACGCCTGCAACGTTTGGCAGCCGAGCTGCTGCATATCCAGGCGGTCCGTGCAAGCCTGAAAGGCCACGCCTATGCCCCGGACAGCGATTGGCAACGGGACTTCGAAACAAAATTTCCTTATACGGAAACCCCCGACCAAATCAAATCTGTGCAGGAAGTAAAAACCGACCTGGAGTCTGACCACCCCATGGACCGCTTATTATGCGGCGATGTGGGTTTCGGCAAGACCGAAGTTGCGCTACGAGCAAGTTTCAAGGTCGTCATGGATAACAAACAGGTGGCTGTTTTGGTTCCGACCACGATCCTGGCGGAACAGCATTATTATAATTTCTGCAAACGCTTAAAGGATTTTCCGTTCAAGGTGGCTATGCTAAGCCGGTTTAGGACCAAGCAGCAACAGGAAAAAATTATCAAAGACCTGGCTGACGGCAAAGTTGATATCGTCATCGGAACCCACCGGCTTTTGTCCAAGGATATCGTTTTTAAGGATCTGGGCTTGATTATCATCGACGAGGAACAACGTTTCGGCGTTAAGGCTAAAGAGCGTCTGAAACATTACAAACTCCTGGTCGATGTCCTGACTATGACCGCCACCCCGATCCCACGGACGCTGTATATGGCCTTATCCGGAGCCAAAGATATGTCGGTGCTGTCCACGCCACCCCAAAATCGCATCCCGATTGTTACCCAAGTCGTTGAATTCGATGAAGATCTTATCCAACACGCGATCCGGCAGGAACTGCGACGCAAGGGACAGGTCTTCTTCCTGCATAACCGGGTCGAAGATATCGAACAGATTGCCCGGATTGTCCAGAACCTGATTCCCGAAGCCAGGGTGGCCACCGCACATGGACAAATGCCGGCTAGGATTTTGGAAGAAATTATGCTAAAATTTTTAGAAAACGAGATCGATGTATTGATCTGCACAACGATTATCGAATCAGGGATCGATATCCCCAATGCCAATACCTTGATCGTTAACCGGGCGGACCGTTTCGGTCTGGCTGATCTGCATCAATTGCGGGGGAGGGTGGGCCGTTTTAGCAATCAGGCTTATGCCTATTTTATTGTTCCCCCTAAAGCCGTGATGGCTAAAGTCGCCCGTAAACGCCTTCAGGCGCTGGAAAAATTCAGTGAACTGGGATCCGGATTCCAGATCGCGTTTGAGGATTTGCAAATCCGCGGGGCCGGAAATCTGCTGGGGGCTCAGCAAAGCGGATATATCGCCTCGGTCGGTTTTGATCTTTATTGCCGGCTTTTAAAACAATCGGTTGAACACCTTAAAGAGGCTCAGCTGAATGCTTCACCATAGTCATAAAATCCGAAAAAATTTTAAAAGACTCCTCTGGCTTCTGGCCATTACCATTTTCTTGGGTCCGATGGCTCCTGCCTTATCCCTTGAGGATGCTATCATTGCGGTGGTCAACGATGAGGTGATCACCTATCAAGACCTGCGGGACTATCTTGAAACAGCCTTGCTGCGACTGCGGATAGAAAAGCGACCTAAAAACGAGATCGATCTCATCATGAATGAACTGCAGTCGGCCGGGATTAACAAACTGATCAAGGACAAACTGCTTTTAAGCGAAGCGGACAAACGCGGCATCACCATCAAAGAAGAGGTGATTGACGAACGGCTCGAGGAAATCAAAGCGCAGTATCCGTCGCCTCAGGCTTTTTTGGATTCCCTGACGGCTGACGGCTACACCCTGACCGATATGCGTAATAAGATCCGTGACCAAATCAAGATTCAATCCGTGATTGAGACCGAGGTCCGATCCAAGATTAAAATTAATCCTCAGGAAGTGACGAAATATTACGAAACGAATCGTGACCAGTTCATCAAACCGGAACGCATCAATGTGGATTCAATCTTTGTCGCCGCAACGCAGCCACCTCAGCCTTCCCGCCAAAAAATTCAAGAAGCCCTGGCCGCGCTCGGGACCGGACGCACCTTCAGGGAGGTCGCCCGTCAATATTCCGAGACCCCGCCGATCGGGACGATCGTCCGCGGCGAACTCCTGCCCGAAATCGAAAAAGTTGTGTTCAATCTTGCCGAAGGGGAGATCTCGCCGGTGGTTGAGGTCGAACAGGGTTTTTATATTTTCAAGCACCTGGGCAAGATCCCCCGCCAGGAAGCCGCCCTTGATGATGTGAAGACCCAGATACGGAATACCCTATTTGAAGAAAAATTTCAAAAGGAATTCGCGTCCTGGGTCACAAAACTTGAAGACCGCGCTTACATCGATATCAAGGAATAGGAGATCGATCCTTTGCACCGCCCCCATCAAACATATCCCCGTATCGGCATCACCCTGGGTGATCCGGGCGGGATCGGTCCGGAGGTTCTGGCCCAGGCCTTAACCAGCCGCAAGCTTAAAAAAAACGCCGAATTCGTTTTGATCGGCGCCAAAGAAGCCGGTGAACCGTACCGCATTCCCCGCAGACATACCCGATCGTGGATGCCGATCAGCCCTCAGGGCAAGATCCGCATTGGCCGGTCGACCGCGGTCAATGCACGTGTCGCTTTGGACAGTCTCATAAAAGCAGTAGAAATGATCAAGACCGGTGAAATCCAATCCCTGGTCACGGCTCCGGTGTGCAAGGAATCCATCAGTGATCTGGGGATTCCCTTCCATGGGCATACGGAATTCTTGGCTAAGCATTTTCATTCTAAGCAGGTCGAGATGATGTTTGTAACCGACCGCATGAAGGCCGTGATCCTGACGCGCCACATCCCGTTGCACGCGGTGCCCCGGGCCATAACCGGTCCCAAGATCCAGGTGGCGATTCGTTTGACCCATGCGGCATTAAAAAATTTTTTCAAAATTAACAAACCACATATCGCCTTATGTGGATTAAATCCCCATGCCGGGGAAGGCGGGCTGCTCGGGAAGGAGGAAGAAAAAACCATCATACCAGCTATACTTCAAGCCCGCCGCAACGGATTCCGTGTATCTGGACCATTCGCAGCGGATACCCTTTTTACCAAAAGCATTGCCGAATCCTTTGATGCCATCATTGCCATGTATCATGATCAGGGTTTGATCGGCGTCAAATCATTAGCCTTTCATAAAGTCGTCAACCTAACCGTTGGTTTACCGTTTATCAGGACCTCTCCGTCCCATGGCACGGCCTTTGGAATCGCGGGAAAAAAAACAGCTTGTCCCGATTCCATGATCGCAGCCATCAACCTGGCCGTTCACCTGGCCAGCAAGTAATTATTTCAAAAAATACGATGCTAACCCCTCAAAAGCATTATCCGAAAAAACATCTCGGTCAGCATTTCCTGATTAATGCGGGAATCAAACAAAAAATCCTCAAGGCCTGTGACCTGCAGGCGGATGATATTGTTCTGGAGATTGGACCCGGAACCGGGGCCCTGAGCTATGACATTGCCCAACGAGTGCGGACTTTTTACGCCGTTGAAAAAGACCGTTCGCTTTATGATACGTTGAAAAAAAAACTATCGCCTGGTGGAACCCGTCTGTTTTGCGCAGATTTTCTTGCCTTTGATCTCAAACAAATATCGGGTTTGACAAAAATCATCGGGAACCTGCCTTATAATATGGCCAGCCCGATCCTTGGCAAACTCCTGGATCCCAACGGGCCGCAACTCCCGGTCTTTGCCATGGTTCAATACGAATTTGCCAAAAGAATGATCGCCCGACCGCACACTAAGGATTACGGCGCCCTCAGCTGCTTTATTCAATATTGGAGTCACCCCCGGATCCTTTTCCATATTAAACCCGCGGCCTTCCGTCCGAAGCCCAAGGTTATGTCCAGTTTTATCCACATTCAACCCCGGCAACATGATCCGCATTGCCACGATACCGCTAAGCTCTTCAAAATCATTCACCAAGTCTTTCAACAGCGGCGCAAGACCATTGCCAACGCCCTTAGTCCCATAATCGACAAAAACGCATCAGCGGGCCTATTGCTCAGGCTTGATATTAGTCCAAAGCTTCGACCCGAAGACTTAAGCCTTATCGACTATATTCACATCTCTAATAATATGAATAATTTATAGAATTATGCAGGTGGGGGGGGGATTTAGGTTTGCCAGCCCTTAAACCAATGATCAACTAAGTCATCCCGGTTGATTTCAAAGGCATAATCCAGTATGACATCCTGATTCTCAGGTTTGATATCTTCAAAGGCAATACCGGCCAAATATCCCCGCGGGGTCTGCTGGGTCCACAAGATATGGCCTTGAAGGTCAATACTCTTATTTTCCGAAAGATACACCTTCAATTTAACCTTTTGATTGACGGCAACCTCCTGATCGGTCTGCAGGCAAATCCCCGCACAACTCAAATCTCTTGAACTGGCTTCACGGCGTTCGGAATCATCCATCAGCTGATAAAAAATACGGTTATGGACTTCCCAGCGGGGGATATATCGTTGCTCATCTCGGTTGGGAGTATTTTTACGAGTCGGTTCTGGCGCATTAGCTGAATTGGAATCCCAATCTGACATTATTGTCTCCGGTTTAATATGTTGATATATTTAAACGCTTTCAAAAAAAATGCCACGAAAAATCTTCCGTGGCAAAATAAATATAACATATGTTAAACGACTTTGCAAGAGATAGAATTATTATTTTTTTTCGAATACTTCCTGAATACAGGATTATCAGTTACTTGTCATCTCATCGCCCCAAAAACAATCATCCACGATCAAACTTGACAGAGCCTGACGAGAATGTTAAAAATAAATAATCAGCGATCTTCCATCGATGCCATGCTAAAACGATTACTTATTTTCATCCTGATATTATGCTGGCCGGTCAATGCAGATGCCGAGATAAAGGGTACCTTTGCCTATAAAATGGCCATGATGCACTACCGGTCACAACACGCAGAGGAGGCGTTATTAAACCAAGACCTGGAGCCTCCGCAGTCGATCATTTCCGAATTCCAGTGGATTATGGATACGGTCAAACACCGCAGTTTGAACACCGAAACCGAGATCGCGGATACGATTGTCCTATCCTGGATGAAGATCCACAACATCGATCCTGAATGGACTTTGCTGAAAACCGCCCGGGCCCTTTCGCAGAATGCCCGCAATATACCGCTCTTCGGCCGGGAAAAAGTTGATTTTCGAATCACCAGCCAATACTGGCTGGGGCAACAAACCAAAAAATAGTCCGTTTCCAACGAACCGACTAAATATTGATTATGGAAAAAATTATCTATTATCACGATACGGATGCCGGCGGGGTCGTTTATTATGGAAATTATTTAAAATATCTCGAAGAGGCCCGTACCGAATTCCTCAACCAGCGCGGATTAACTATCCAGAAGTTCAGGGAAAACGGGTATGAGTATGTCGTCAGAAAATGTTCGGTTCTTTACCGACGCCCCGCCCGATATGGCGACGTCATTACTTGCGAAGCCCGCTTAAAAAAAATTACAGCGACCCAGCTTTTTTTCGATCAAATCGTACGCAATAAAAACACCGGGGGAATACTGGTAGAAGCCGAAGTCAGTCTCGCCTGTGTTTCTTTGCCCGATTTTAAACCCGTCCCTCTTTCGGAAAATCTTGCCAAAAAGCTTCAATCTTAAATTGTAATGGACTTGTTTTTCGTTTAAAATGATGCTAATATTACTATTCTGTAATATTAATATATAAATTAATCGTATACATTTAAGATAGCCATGATCTCCAAAGACGATGTCCAATATATTGCCCATTTGGCAAGAATCCATCTTGCGCCGGAAGAAATTGATGGCCTGACTAACGATCTAGAAGCTATCCTTCATTATATCAATAAGTTAGAGAAGGTTTCGATCGATAACATTGAACCCACCAGTCATGTCCTTGCGTTGCATAATGTTTCCCGCCAGGATTCTGTTCAGCCATCATTGAATCGGGAAGACGTGATGAATTTTGCAGCCACACAGAAAAACGGCAGCTTTTCCGTTCCCCAGGTCATTGAATCATGAATCTTCACCATTTTACCGCCCATCAAGCCCTGGAAAAAATCTCGACCAAACAGACCTCAGCGAAAGATATCCTTGCCGCCCTAGGCAAAAAGATCGCGGAAACCGATTCGACTATTAATGCCTATGTCCGAATAAGCGAGACACCCGTTTGCCCATCGTCCGAGGCGAGCCAAAAGGCGAGCCAAGAGGCGAGCCAAAAGGCGAGCCCATCTCAAACCAATCAATTGCCATACCCTGTCCCGATAGCGATTAAAGATAATATCTGTATCCGCGGACATGAAACAACCTGCAGTTCACGTATTCTCAAAGGTTTTATTGCGCCTTATGACGCAACTGTGGTTGAACGGCTTCAAAAAGCAGGTGTCCCGATTCACGGTCAGACGAATATGGACGAATTCGCTTTTGGTTCTTCGACCGAAACATCCTGTTACGGTCCGAGCCGAAATCCCTGGAATCCGGATTGTGTCCCGGGCGGATCCAGCGGGGGGTCCGCGGCTGCGGTCGGAGCCCATGAAGCGATTTGGGCCCTGGGTTCGGATACCGGCGGTTCCATTCGTCAACCAGCATCATTTTGCGGCGTGGTCGGTATGAAACCCACTTACGGTCGTGTATCCCGCTATGGATTGCTCGCCTTTGCCTCCAGTCTCGACCAGATCGGGCCCATCACCAAGGATGTCGCCGATGCCGCTCTTTTAATGAATATAATTGCCGGATATGATCCGCGGGATTCGACTTCAGCCGATATCCCGGTGCCGGATTATACCCGCAGTCTCATCAAAGATATCAAAGGCCTAAAAATCGGAATCCCCAAGGAATATTTTATGGAAGGCATCGATCCCGAGGTCAATCAGGCCGTCCAAGAGGCTCTCCAAATCCTGAAAAACAGCGGGGCGACGATCAGGGACGTCTCCCTGCCGCATACCGAATACTGTGTGGCAACTTATTATATCGTTGCCACGGCCGAGGCTAGCTCGAATCTGGCCCGATATGACGGCGTTCAATACGGCTCCCGCCATTATCCGGCCCAGCCCCGCCGAAACGCGCTAATCGATATGTACGAAGAAACACGGACACAGGGGTTTGGAAAGGAAGCCAAACGGCGGATTATGCTGGGTACTTATGCGCTCTCTTCCGGTTATTATGATGCTTATTATTTGAGGGGGCAAAAGGTGCGGACATTGATCAAATCCGATTTCGAAAATGTTTTTTGTGATTGCGATGCCCTGATTACGCCAACCTCGCCGACAACAGCCTTTCGCATCGGTGAAAAAATGAACGATCCGTTAGCCATGTATCTATCTGATATCCTTACCATTTCGGCCAACCTCAGCGGGATTCCGGCCATATCCGTTCCATGCGGGTTCTCCAAGGCTGGTTTGCCGATTGGGTTACAGATCATGACCAAGGCCTTTGACGAGGAAACCTTGTTTCGTGTGGCTTATACCTACGAGCAGAATACCGAATGGCACAAACAGAAGGCGCCCCTGGCATGAATCAAACAGCTTACGAAACCGTAATCGGCCTGGAAGTTCATCTGCAGTTCAATACCAAAAGCAAAATCTTCTGTGGATGTGCCAATACCTTTGGGGCAGAACCCAACACAGTCACTTGTCCGGTCTGCTTGGGTCTGCCAGGCAGCCTACCGGTACTCAATCAATCCGCATTAGAGTACGCCATCAAAGTCGCTCTGGCTTTGAACTGCCGCATCAATCCCAAGGTTAGATTCAACCGGAAAAACTACTTTTACCCGGACCTTCCCAAGGGATATCAGATCTCACAGTTCGAGTTGCCGATCGGAGAGGATGGTTATGTTGAGCTTCCATCTGATACCGAAGAGCGAAAAATCCGCATTCACCGCGCGCACCTCGAAGAAGACGCGGGCAAATTGATTCATGATCCGGCCCAAAACTGCAGTCTGGTTGATTACAACCGCGCCGGGACACCGCTCATGGAGATCGTGACCGAGCCGGATATCCGTTCTCCCGAAGAAGCCTATTTTTATCTTCAAACCTTGAAACTCCTGCTGCAATATCTCGATGTCTCGGATTGCGACATGGAAAAAGGATCCCTACGTTGCGATGCGAATATCTCCCTGCGGCCCCAAGGCGATCCCCAATTGGGAACTAAGACCGAACTCAAGAATATGAATTCTTTTAAGGCCGTCCGCCTGGCCTTGGAACATGAAGAAGAACGGCAAACAAAGACACTCCAAGCCGGTAAGACGATCGCCCAGGAAACCCGCCTTTGGGACGAAAATCTTCAGGTCACCCGTCCCATGCGCAGCAAAGAAGAGGCGCATGATTACCGCTACTTCCCGGAGCCGGACCTGATGCCTTTTCACCTCAAACCGTCCGCTATTGATACGCTGCGAGCGTCACTGCCCGCATCGCCTCATCAAACATGCCAACGCCTCAAAAGCGACTATGACCTCAATGCCTATGAGGCCGGCATCCTGATCCAGGACCGGGACCTGGTTGATTTCTTCGAAGCCTGCATGCGCGAATATTCGGAGACGAAAAAAATCGTCAATTGGATTATCGGACCGTTGATGCAAGAAACAAACGCACGAAAAAAAAACCTGAAAGACCTGTCCCTATCAGCGCAGGCTTTTGTTGATCTTATTAAAAAAGTCGAAAACGGGATGATCTCTAATTTAGTCGGGAAAGACGTCTTAAAAATCATTATCGATACCGGTCAAAATCCCGATATCATTATTAGCGAGCAGGGGCTCGCCCAGATCTCGGACGCATCCGCCTTGGAGCAAGTGATTCAGGAAGTCCTGGCCGAAAATCAAAAGACCGTAGAACAAATCAAAGCCGGCAAACAATCCGCTCTGGGTTTTCTGGTCGGCCAAACCATGAAGAAAACCCGGGGCAAGGCCAATCCCAAAATGGTTAACGAGTTATTACAAAGGAGGATCCATAATGGTTAAAAAATTGTTCATCTTCGGCAGCGCACTTTTCCTCGTCAGCATGATCCCAACCCGTGCCCTCTCCCAAACCACGGAAGACCCGGCCCGGGATCTCTATTCTCAAGTCGAACTATACAGTTATGCACTGACCACGATTCAATCCGAATATGTCGATGAAAAAACACCCAAAGAACTCATCTATGGATCTTTGAAGGGGATGCTTTCCTCTCTGGATCCGCACAGCCAATTTTTGGATGAAGAGGAATACAAAGATCTCAAGACCGAAACCGAGGGACGCTTCGGCGGCTTGGGCATCGAGATCACCATTAAAGACGGGCTGCTCACGGTCGTGTCCCCTATCGAAGATACACCCGCATGGGAGGCCGGGATGAAGGCCGGCGACCGGATCGTCGAGATCGAAGATGAGCTGACTCGGGACTTGTCCCTCAGCGAAGCGGTGAAAAGGTTGCGCGGAGAACCCGGGACCAAGGTAAATATTACGGTCTTGCGTGAGGACGAATTCAAGCTTTATGATTTCTCCATCATCCGCGAGATCATCGAGGTCGAGGACATCAAAGACACCCAAATCCTCGAAAACCGGATCGGATATATCCGTCTGACTGAATTCCGCGAAAATTCAAAACGGGACTTTGATACCGCGATCCGCGATCTCCAACAGCAGGGGGCCGACAGCCTGATTTTCGACTTGCGCAACAATCCGGGCGGCCTGCTCAATATCGCCATCGAAATCACGGACACCTTTCTGCCGGCCGATGAAGTAATCGTTTCCACCAAGGGCCGGCGGGCCTCCCAAACCGACGAAACACGCGCCCAGAAAACCGGACTAAAAATCCTCGACTGGCCGATCGTGGTTTTAATCAACGAAGGCAGTGCCTCGGGCAGCGAGATTCTGGCCGGGGCTTTAAAAGACAACCGACGCGCTGTGATCCTCGGCAATCAATCCTTCGGTAAAGGTTCGGTTCAGTCGGTAATCCCCTTACCGGACGGATCCGCGTTACGTCTGACGACCAGCAAATACTTTACGCCGTCAGGAATATCCATTCACGGCACCGGAATTACACCAGATATCGTGGTGGAGCGCATCTACCCCCACACCGAAGAAACCGAAGGGGAGAAAAAAGCCAAAGATATCGAAAAAATTTTTGAGGATGTCCAACTCCAAGAGTCCGAGAATCCCGATGAACTCAAACGCCAAAATAAGAAAAAAGAAGCCCGTGAACGGCTGCTAAACGACAATCAGATCCAAAGCGCGATGAGTGTCATCAAGGGGATCAAGGTCTACAAAAAGTTACGGGTGGCCCAGGAGAAAACCCCTGTGGTTGCAACTCCGACTAATGTCATCGTTCCCGCGGCCGAGGAGCCCGAACTCGATGAGGGCGGCTCTTAATTGCCAAGCCGAATGAAACGAAAAATAAAGAACGGGATTTCAGTTCCTAGAGTGTTTGAGCGGCCGGCACTGGCATGGTTATTTGTCCTATTTATAGGACTTTGTTTTTATTTTCTTATCCGTTGGGCGGGATGGCCTCCGGCCGGACCCCGGCCTGAACCTAAGCCATCTACCCGACCAGCTGGATTGATCGCGGTCATCATCGACGACAACGGTTATTCAGATGAATCATGCCCTCAGATTCGATCCATTCCACAACCGATCGCGGTTTCTATTCTGCCGGATCTCCCGTATTCGCGCACCATTGCCGATTGTGCGCATGATGCCCGCAAAGAGATCATGCTGCATCTGCCGATGGAACCGCATGTCTGGCACGAGACCTATGCCGATGACTATGTGATCACGACCGATATGTCACCGGCCAGGATCCGGCAAGTCATCGACACGGCTTTACAGGGGGTGCCGTACGTCCAAGGCATGAACAATCATATGGGCTCCAAGGCCACGGAAGATCAAGCCCTCATGACCGTGGTGCTGCACGAGATGAAAAGACGAAACCTTTTTTTTATTGACAGCCGCGTAACACTTAAGTCCGTGGTCCCATCCCTTGCCAAACGGATCGGTTTGCCTTGCGCTGAACGCAAGGTGTTTCTCGATAATGAGGCTGACCGCGACTATATTACCGGTCAATTTGAAGAACTGGCCGAACGCGCCCGCCGGGAAGGTTGGGCCATCGGAATCGGTCACGCCCGGCCATTGACGTGGGCGGTGACCCGAGATCAGTTTGCCCTATTGGAAAAACAGGGTTTCCGAATCATATCCGTCACCGAATTATTAAAACATTTATCACACCGATGAATATTCTCGGCATCGAAACATCCTGCGATGAAACCGCCGCGGCTGTCGTCAATAATGGTAAATATGTTCTTTCCAATGTTGTCGCCTCCAGTCTCCGGCAGCACAAGAAATACGGCGGGGTCATACCGGAGATCGCTTCCCGTCAACAGGTCCGCACGATCAATCCGGTCATTCGGCAGGCCCTGCTTAACGCCAAGCTAAATTGGCGCAAAATCCGGGCCATTGCCGTTACCGAAAGACCCGGATTGATCGGGTCTTTACTCGTCGGTATGGCATATGCACGGGCGTTGAGTTATGCCTTCAAAAAACCGTTGATCTTAACGGACCATGTCAAGGCTCACCTTTATGCGGCCTTTTTACGCTTCCCGCAACCGCATTCGTCGCATGTCCCGCTTCCAAGATTACCCGCGATTGGTTTGATCGTCTCGGGCGGGCATACCAGTCTTTATCACATCCGGGATCCGCTGCATATTCGTTGCCTCGGGCAAACCCGGGACGATGCCGCCGGCGAGGCCTTTGACAAAGTTGCCCGCATCCTGGGTTTGGGCTATCCGGGTGGCCCGGTCATTGACCGTTTGTCACGCCGCCGATCCGCCCAGGCCCCGAAATCCTTGCATTTTTCCAGCGCTCGATTACCGGGGTCGTTCGATTTTAGTTTTAGCGGAATCAAGACCGCCGTGCTCTACTACACGCAGAAACATCCCCCGTCAGGGAAATCGGATGTGTCTCGTATTGCCGGGGCCTTTCAGGAGAGCGTGATATCCAACCTGGTGGAGAAATCATTTGAGGCCTGCCGTCAAATGAAGGTGTCCAATCTCGTCATCGGCGGGGGGGTTGCCGCCAATTCCCGCCTGAGAGAGATGCTGCAAGAACGCGCCGCCAACGAACGTGTGCGTGTGTCCATCCCAGACTTTTCTTTGTGCATGGATAATGCGGCCATGGTAGCCGGTTGGTCGTATCATGTTTATCAAGACCGTCACAAAAGGAGAAGGAAATGATATCGGAAATCTTGGACATCTTGGGAAAAGTCATCCTGACTATTTTATTAAGCAGTCTGATCGGCACCGAGAGGGAGTACCGACATAAAGAGGCCGGTCTCAAAACGCACATCCTGGTAGGGGTCGGTTCGTGTCTGATTGTATTGACTTCATTTCATGTTTTTGATATATATAAAAATGTTAGTGCTATTGATCCGACGCGCATGATGGCGGGAATTATCGCCGGTATCGGTTTCCTTTGCGGCGGTACCATTATCCGGGCCGGCAATCAGGTCTCGGGATTAACAACTGCTGCGGCCTTATGGACGGTTGCGGGTATCGGTATGGCCGTCGGGGCAGGACATTACACGGCGGCAGCCGTTTTTACCATTGCGATCTTCACGGTTCTGGTCGGCCTGCGCCGAATAGAATCGCGATTAAAATAAATCATTAACTGCTAAACGGTCTTCTTCGCACTTTTCGCAAAAGCCAGCGCCGAACGGAAATACCCTCTTGCCCAGTTTCCGTTTAGCCCAATCATAAAGGAGGTTGTACATGGCGATCAGATCCCGTAGAGATGATTCGGTGTCTTCGGACAAAACCGTCGAAATCAACGCCCAGATGCACGGCACTCTCTCCTTCAAGGATCCCGTGAATCTGAAGATCAACGGCAATTTTAATGGCACATTGGAAACTTCTGGCACCCTGACCATCGGTTCAGCGGCATTCGTCGAAGCGCATATCAACGGTGAGAATATCATTATCGCCGGCAAAGTTCGCGGTGATATCGTCGCGAAAAAGATGCTGGTCCTCATGCCTACCGCGGTCCTGACCGGAAATATTTCCACGTCAAAATTAAATATTGTCGAGGGGGCCATCTTTCAGGGCAAATGTCAGATGATGGACAATATCCTGAATCTGGACGAAGTTTCCCGTTATCTGGAAATCGATGCGCCAGCGATCCTGGAATTGGCCACCGCGGGCAAGATCCCGGCCCAGCGCAACGGCGATTCCTGGACATTTGAACGTTCGCGTATCGACAGCTGGGCGGCCTCGGGCAAGGTCAAATAACCGCATCCAGCCTGAACCAACTAGACCGATCATCAATCTGGATAGCACTATCTATGGCATCCGACCAATATATTTCTGTGCGGGAAGCCGCTCAACACCTTGGCGTCAGCGAGAAAAGAATCATGGATCTGATCGAAGAGGAGCAACTGACCGCTTATCGCATTGCCAATCAATTTCTGCGGCTCAAAAAAACCGACGTCCTCAAACTTCAAACCAGCGGTTCGGTCGAACCGGAATCTGTTCAGCAACCGTATACATGGAATGAAAAATTGCTGGATTTCTTTTATTTCAACGATTTTTATATGGTCTGCGCCATCATCATTGCCATATTGATCTATATCATCGTCCATGGTTAGAAAGTCTTTTAACAAGGCCCTGTTTCTTTTAATCGGACTCCTTTTTGTCACAGGATCGTTCGGCTGTTCCCTATTCCAGAATCCCGACGCCCTTCAACAAAAAAAAGAAATCGTGAATAAAAAGAAACAGCAATATCGGGCCCTCAACGATTTTGTGTCATCGGCCCAATCCCCTCAAAAACTCACAACCGCCCAAATGCGGGAGTTATACGGCGAGCCGGATGACATCTTCCGTTCCGGCTCAGCCGGAAGCCAGCTAGAAATCTGGACCTACGAAAAGGTCTCTTCCGTCAGTGATGATGAAGAGCTTTGGGGAACAATCCGTCTTTATTTTAATAACGGACGGCTTATCAGTTGGAAATTTTAATCGCGTTTCCATTTAAAAAAGACTTGCCCTCCGAAGGACTTTCTCATACAATACAATTTCAAATCCAGACTTTATTGGCGATTGAAAATACCCGGTTCTTGTTGATACTGACAACGATTGGCGGCGTAGCTCAGCCTGATAGAGCAAACGGCTCATACCCGTTGGGTCAGTGGTTTAAATCCACTCGCCGCCACTTTTTTGCCCGGCTCAACTTGCTTCCCGCCACAAAACATGGATCCGCGCAACACCAGCCAACAGCGCTTGACCTTGAATAAACAGATTGCCTTAGGCTTAATTGTCTTTTTGGTTTACCTCCCATGCCTCTTCAACGATTTTGTGGGAGATGACCATCTGCTTGTAGCAGACAACTCTTTTTACCAATCCTGGTCCAATTTTCCGCGTTTGTTTCAATCCGGGTATAATGTCGATCCCGCCACCTATCTCATCGGACGGGATCCGGACAAAGGGACCGGCTCTGTGGCCTACCGTCCGGTATTAAGCACTTCTTATTTCATTGACCGGGGGCTGTGGCAAGGCCATCCCCTGGGCTATCACCTGCAAAATCTTTTGTGGCACCTGGCCAATGTTTTCATTGTTTATCTGATCTTGATAGAAATATATCCGCCGGCTGCCTTCGGCGCTGCGCTTGTCTTCGGCCTGCATCCGGTCCAGACCGAAGCTGTGTGCGCCATCGGATATCGGGCGGATCTGCTGGCAACCTTTTTTTGTCTTAGTTCTTTTCTTTTCTGGCTCAAATATCATCTGCGAGCGGCATCCCGGTGGAACCTGCTGTTATCGGCGGCTTGTTACTTCTTAGCTGTATTCTCAAAAGAACCGGCGGTCTTGCTTCCGTTGATATTCCTGACGTTCGCGCACCTATGCCCCGAACGAATAAAAATCCGTTTATCCTGGACCCAGGCTGCGTTGTGGGTCGGGCTCGCTGCTTTTTATCTGTGGGTATACTTGTGCGTGTTCCCCAATCCCACCATCGCATCTCAATCGCAATTTCTCGGAGACAATATCGGCATTCATATTTTGACCATATTGAGAATCTGGAGGATGAACCTGCAATTCTTCTTATTGCCCTGGACCGCCACTCTGATCCCGGCCTTGTATTACCCGGCTGTCCAAATGAATATTTCTCTGGCCATCGTCGCCGATCTGATCGTCGCCGGGGGATGTTTAATTTTTATCCTGATGGCGGTGCGACGCTCAAAAATCATCGGATTCTTCGCCTTCTGGTACGTGATTTTTTACCTGCCGGTTTCAAATATCTTTCCCAATCCCAATCCCATGGCCATGCGTTATCTTTATCTGCCGTCTATAGGCCTCAGCGTTATAATCATCACCGGATGGAAGTTAGTCGTGCATTTGTTAAACCGATGGAAGGGGGGAGGCCGGTGGTTCCCGGGACTCAATGTGTTGGTTGTGGCCCTCTTGGCCGGCTGTACATTTTTACTGACCTTTTTTTGGAAAAATGATTTTATCGTCGCCTCAACCTGGATCCGGCATTATCCTGACCACCACAAAGGATATGCCGTCATGGGAGGAATTCTTTTCCGGGCCGGCCTATACTCCGAATCCCGGGATTATTATCTTTTAAGCCAACAACGTCATGTCCTGGCCCCGGATGACGAATTCAAATTAGCCCTCTGCGATTATCATCTGGATGATCTGGATAACGCCCGCGAAATCG
>Ga0272441_10002094_pt1 | contig 41264 bp, 34 predicted proteins | sample SSMProp6N_FD_193582 | JGI IMG/M metagenome (GOLD analysis project Ga0272441, IMG submission 193582) | Marine sediment archaeal communities from Little Sippewissett salt marsh, Falmouth, MA, United States - SSM-Prop-6N | ecosystem: Environmental > Aquatic > Marine > Wetlands > Sediment ...
CAACCCAAAACCGCATATTGAAGAAACTGTTGAAAATTACAGGTGATAATCCCCTGCGGCTTCCGGCTGGTAGAGCACTTTATCAATCTTGATGCGTCGAACGCGTGACGGAACCCGCCATTTAATGATATCTCCCGCAGAATAACCCAGAACGGCCGTACCAATGGGGGAAAGCACGGACAATTTCCCTGCGGTTATGTCGGCATCCTGAGGGAAAACCAGCGTGAAAACCATTTTTTCATGGGTGTCGACATCAAGCAGTCGCATACGGGAGTTCATGGTTACGATATCGGGGGGCACGTCCTTGGAGTCAACCTGCTTTCCCCTCTGAAGTTCGGATTCGAGTGCTTCCAGATCTCCACGATCCCGGTAACTGAATTCAGAAATGACGGTCAGCAAGTCTTCCAACCGTTCAAGATCGAATCGGGTGATGTAAATTGTCCGTTCATTCATGCGCTTCATTTTCCTTTCATGGATTTCCGCCTGCAGGATTTTAAACGATTTGCCTTCATTGGCTGTCAAACCATCTGAACTTTATTTCCAGGCTGTGCCGTATGCCTTTTCCTGCCTTTTCTTTATCTTCAGCCTTTATCTCAAGGAGCAAGTCTTCGGAAAGTTGCAGCGTGGTTTGGTCCTGTCCCCGGCCCAGAACGACCCGACCGTCTGATATCTTGTCGGCGAGTCGACGCAGAAAGGCCCCCGTATCGGATCGATGCTTTCGCTCTTTATTTTTAAACAGCCTTGTTTTATTTCCCATTTCAGAACTTCTTTTGAATTGAATATTTGCTTGTATTTGCGATGAATAAGAGATAGTGCAATGGATCCCGGAGGCAATTTTGCAGGCGTCCGAGCGTTGGCACGTCAAGGCGCAAACCCCCGTATCCAGCGGACCAATTCATTCACGGAGGATATCTTGAAATATGATCTCGTCATTCATAACGCACTGATTGTTACGGTCGATCCTGATTTTACCATTATAAACCCGGGCGTTATCGGTATCAAGAACGGAAAACTGGTTCGGATCGGTCCTCAACCGGAAGGGTCTGTTTTTTTTGATGCCGCCGGGGTGATCGATGCCGCCGGCGGCATCGTCATGCCCGGGCTGGTAAACACTCACACCCATCTTCCCATGACCCTGTTTCGGGGGCTGGCGGACGATCTGCCGCTGATGGAGTGGCTCAACGACCATATTTTCCCGGCCGAAGCACGACACATTCGGCCGGATACGGTGCAATGGGCGACGCGACTGGCCTGCGCGGAAATGCTGCTGTCCGGCACCACGACCTGTTGCGACGGGTATTTTCTGGAACACGTGGTGGCAGAAGCGGTGGATGCGTCGGGTATGCGGGCCGTGCTCGGACAGGGAATTATCGATTTTCCCGCGCCGGGTGTGCCCGATCCCTCAAAAAATATCGAAACGGCCGTCCGGTTTGTCAAAAAGTGGCAAAACAGGTCTTCCCGGATAAGACCGTCCGTTTTCTGCCACTCCCCCTATACCTGCGGTGAGGACACGCTGAAAAAAGCCAAACAGACCGCCGATGAACACGGTGTGCTGTTTCAGATACACGCGGCGGAAACAAAGGGCGAGGCGGACCGGTTTCAGACGGATCACGGCGTGTCGCCGATTCAGTACCTGGAGCGGATCGGGGTGCTGGATGAAAATACCCTGCTGGTGCATGCGGTGTGGGTAGATGACGATGACATCGGTATCATTGCCGGGTCCGGAGCCGGGGTGTCCCACAACCCGGAGAGCAACATGAAACTGGCGTCGGGAATTGCGCCGGTGGAAAAAATGCTCCGGGCCGGTGTGTGTGTGGGGCTGGGTACCGACGGTTGCGCCAGTAACAATGATCTGGACCTGTTTCAGGACATGGATCTGACCGCCAAGCTTCACAAGGCTCATACGCTGGACCCGACGGCAACCTGTGCCCGGGCGGTGGTGGAGATGGCGACTGCCGGGGGGGCGGACACCATCGGGCTGAGCAGCGAAATCGGTTCCCTGGAGATCGGCAAACAGGCGGATCTGATCATCCTGGACACCTGCCGACCGCACCTCGTGCCCCTGTATCATCCCGAATCTCATATCGTGTATGCGGCCCGGGGGTCGGATGTCCGGGATGTGATTGTCGGTGGAAAAGTCCTGGTGAAAAACCGGCAGGTGAAGACGCTGGACGTGGGGGAAGTCATGACACAGGTGAACCGGATCGCGGGAAAAATCAGGGCTCAGGACTGAGTGAAAAGCGCGGGGTATGGGGGGCGGGGCGCAGGGGCGGCCCCCTGTGTTCGCCTGCTGCCTGCTGCTTCTTCCACTCATCTGCCGGCAATGTGCTGTTTTTCAACAGGATGCGCCTGCCTTCCCGGCTGAATACAAAGGTTAAAAAGGATTGGGCGGTGTCGCTGACGGGTTCCTTCCAGGCCAGCGCAAACGGAATGAACAGCGAATAGCGTCCGGCTTTTACGTTTTCGATCGACGGGGCGACGCCGTTGAGTCGGAAACGGATCAGATGCGTGTCCGGTAACGAGGCCAGAGGCACATAGGCAATGGTAAACCGGTATCGATTCAGGATCTGGATTTTTTCGTCTACATTGAACGCCGTATACCCTACAACCGATGTAACGGCCTTGAAGCCCGACAGGCGGTTTTCGACGATCCGGCGGGACGTATCACCGATCTGTCGATTGACCACGTAAATTTTTCGGGGGGGGCCGCCGATCTGGTTCCAGTGCGTGATGCGACCGGAATAAATACCGATGATCTGTTCGGTACTCAGACTTTCAATGCCGGTGACGCTGTTGTTGGCGATAAACACGATGGGACAGTAACCGATCACCCGGTACTTCAGGTTCCAGGCGATTTCCGGGCCGGTCGGCGGACGTGTGACCCGGGCCAGATCGCATGCGCCCTCGGCCACTTCGCGGATGCCCCGGGTGCTTCCCACAGCGGTGGGGACCTGGACGACTGATTGTGGATGTGAGATGTCAAATGCCCGGGCCAGCATGTCAAATACCCGATAGCTGTCCCCGGTTCCGGAGATGATAATTTTATCTGTTCGGGCGTTGCCGGCGTCAACCCGGACCGCCGGCAACAGGCTCACGATGATCAAGTACAGGATTGCGTATATATGTTTCATGGTTTTAAATTGTCCGACGACAATCAGTGCCTTATCCATTAAAAGCTGTAAAAAAACAAGAAATTTTTACCATATATATTTACCGCCCGCTTCGCTCGAGACGCAGAGAACGGGCGGTAGAAAATAAAAGAGTTTTTTGTAACGGCAACTCCATGATAATTGGCTTGCGGTCATAGCCCGCATTAGTTTGGGTATCTCTACGCACGGGGTCCGCCCCTACGCTTCGGCGTAATTCCGTTGCCCATCCGCCGTTTTACCCCCTTGCTGCCTACTGCCTACTGCGTACTGCCTGCTCATCGCTTCCCTCATCAACCGCGGGCAGATACAGGTCAAAACAGGTGACCTTGCCGGGCTCCGAACTCACCTGTATAGAGCCGCCGTGGCGGGTGATAATCGAATGTACAATGGCCAGCCCCATTCCCATACCTTTCTGGGTTCCTCTTTGTTTGGTGCTGAAATAAGGGTCGTATATTTTGTTCATGTGGTGTTCGGGGATGCCTTTGCCCTGGTCGCATATGCTGATTTTGAGGGCGTTCCGGAAACCATCCGGAATATGACCCGAGGCTGCATCGGTGATGTTTACCGCGGTTATTTTCAGATCTCCGCCGGCGGGCATGGCCTCCACGGAATTGAGAATCAGGTTCTTTAACGCCCGGGATATTTGTTTCGGATCAACTTCGGTTTGCAGCAGATCGTCTGCAATTCGAATCCGTGGGGTAACCGGTGTGTCCCGGGTCAGAGATTCCATTAAGTCCCGAATCAGGGGAGCTATGTGAACTCTGTGTTTTCGGGGCCTTCCGCCTTTTGAAAACGTTCTTAACCGGTCCGTAAGTTCGCCGGCACGGTTGACGGCCTGCTCGCAGAAATCGATTTTTTCCAGTGCCCGGTCGTGATCGGATATGTAAAGCCGGGCCAGGGTGAGGTTGCCGAGGATTCCCGTGAGGATATTGTTGTAATCGTGAGCGATCCCGCCGGCCAGGATGCCGATGGATTCCAGCTTATCGGCTCTCAGGCGTTCTTTATTCAATTGAATCCGTTCGGTTATGTCCCGGATTATGAGCAGAAAAGCCGGCCGGTTCCGGAAATTAATCATTCCGGTATTGATCTCGACCGGAACGGGGCGGTTGGATTTGTCCGTCAGAGTGGTTTCATGGATCGGAATGGCGCGGCCGTTCAACATGGAATTGGAATAGATCGTCAATAATGCCACGCGCTTTTTTGACGGCATAATCATGTCGATGGACCGGCCGGTGAGTTCGTTGACCTCATAATCCAGCAACGCTTTGACCTGGGGATTGGCATATTGAATCATCGTATTCTGCAGAATGATGATACTGTCGTTGGCCCTCTCTAAAAGGCTTCGGTATTTGTGCTCGGATTCGCGGATCTGTATTTCCAGTTGTTTGCGCTCCGTGATGTCACGGGCCGTGCAGACCAGGCCCATCATCCGGCCCGATTTGTTTTGGATGACGGATCCCGACACAAGTACGTCAACCGGCGTCCCGGAACGGGTGAAAACCGTTTTTTCCAGGTTGGCCATACCGCTGCGGGATACCAGCGTTTCAAAATCATGCTGCGTCATGTTGAATATTTTGGCGGCCGGTGTGCCAAGCAGGTGCTTTTCCGTGTATCCGAGCAGGGTGCATGTGGAGGCGTTGACCATACGGACGTTAAAGCCCGGACCCGTCACGATCAAAGCGTCCATCATGGAAGAAATGATGTTCTGGAGGTGGTCTTTGGCGTCGATGATTTCGGATCGGGATGCATCCAGATCATCGATCATTCGGTTGAAATGGTTACCGAGACGCCCCAGTTCATCGGATGACGTGACCCGAAGTCTTTCAGACAGGTTGCCGCGGGCCACGGATTCGGTGATGCCGACCAGTCGAATCAACGGACGGGTCAGGTTGCGCGCCAGGGCCAGGGCGATCAGGGAGGCGGTCAGGATGATAAAACACGTCATCGCAACGACCGTGTCTCTCAGACGGTTCAAAGGCGCGATGAAATCGGCATAGGGAAGGGAAACGAGCACCGCCCAGTGGGGGTATTTCAGGGCAGCGCCGGCAACGAAACTGTCGGTTTCCATTAACGGCATTCGGTCAAAATATGATGGAAGGGTCAATGCCTTTTTTATAAATTCCTCTCCTCCGGATTCCGTCAGGTCGAGTGGGGACATGCGGGGTTTTTTTTCAGGAGCGGTGAGTATGAGACGGTTTTCATCGATCAGATAATAGGCATACTCCGAATCGCCGGGGTCGTCTGCAGTAAAAATATTCGCTGTGATGATCGGCAGAGGGACGGCTCCCATGATGACGCCGCTGAATTCATCGAAATAGTTGTATTTGGCGACGGCAAATATCAAGACCGGTTCCTCGAGTTCCGGAACTTGCATCACCTCCGAGAATACGACTTGATTGGGATATTTCATCGCCTTCTGAAAAACGGCTTTCGAAGCGGAAAAATTCAGATCGGTTGCGGGACTGCCGTTGACAACCTTGACCTGTTGTTGCCCGTTTTGATCGGTAAGAACCAGGATGGGAAATATTTGTTCGAATTTGAGGAAGTACTCTATCAGAGCACTTTCTTCATAGTACAGAGAATAAATATCAACGGCTCGGCCACGGGACAACCGCTGCATGATGTCGATCGTATCGGAAAAAAACAAATCGAGTGAGCCGGACTCGTATTTTGCTTTCAGGATCATTCGATCCTGTTGTACGTCGCGAAGCGATCCGATCATTGCATGGTAGCTGATCAGCCCCAGGGTGACGGCGGTCAGTAAAATGACGCTGACCTGCGCCAGCAGTATTTTGTTTTGAATTGAATTGAGCATATTATGGTGTTTCTACATCGATGCGGCTGACGGTCGTGAGTCATGAGTCATCAGCCATCAGCTTTCTCAACACAAACGGCAGGATGCCGCCGTGTTTGAAATAGTCCACTTCCACGTCCGTGTCCAGCCGTGCCGTAACGTCAAACGATACGCGGGTTCCGTCTTCCCGTACGGCAAGGACCTGTAGAGGCTTTCTGGGAGCGATATCCCGGATGCCGGTGATCGAAAACGTTTCGGTTCCCGTCAGCCCCAGGCTTTTAAGGTTCTGCCCTTTCATGAACACCAGCGGAAGCACGCCCATTCCGACCAGATTGCTTCGATGAATTCGTTCGTAGCTTTCGGCGATGACCGCCCGGACGCCCAGCAGGGTGGTGCCTTTGGCCGCCCAGTCGCGGGAGGACCCGGTGCCGTACTCGCGGCCGCCCAGTATAATCAGCGGAATGTCGTTTTCCCGGTAGTCGACGGCGGCGTCATAGACATACATTTTCTTTTTTTCCGGAAATTTTCGGGTATAGCCGCCTTCTGCGGGGGCTGCGAGCCTGTTTTTGATCCGGATATTGGCAAAGGTGCCGCGCATCATGACCTCGTGATTTCCCCGGCGGGAGCCGTAAGTGTTGAACATTTCCGGTGTCACTCCGTGTTCGACGAGGTATTGGCCGGCCGGGTAGTCTTCGGGAATGGCGCCGGCCGGTGAAATGTGGTCCGTGGTGATGGAATCTCCGAGCGCCAGCAGTGCGTGGGCATCAATGATATCGACCGGAGTGGCGACTGCGGGATCGAACCCTTCGAAATACGGGGGATGTTTGATGTAGGTGGATTGTTCGTCCCACGGAAATACGGCACTTTTTGTTTCCGGAAGCTGCTGCCAGAATTCGTCCCCGTCAAATACCGTGTCGTATTCCGAGGAAAAGTGTTCGGGGTTGACGTGGCGTTGAACCAGGTCCTCGATGTCACTGTCGGCCGGCCAGATGTCTTTCAGGTATACCGGGGTGCCGTTGGGATCGAATCCCACCGGTTCGTTTGTCAGGTCGACGTCGATTCTGCCGGCAAGCGCAAAGGCTACGACCAGCATGGGGGACATCAGAAAATTTCCTTTGATCCGCTGGTGAATCCGGGCCTCGAAATTTCGGTTCCCGGACAGAACGGATACTACGGTCAGGTCGTGATTCGATATCGCTTTTTCCAGGTTGGGATGCAGCGGTCCGCTGTTGCCGATGCAGGTGGCGCATCCATAGCCCGCCGAATGGAACCCCAGTGCTTCCAGGTACGGCGTTAAACCGGCATCCTGCAGATAACGCCCCACGATTTTGGAACCGGGGGCCAGTGTGGTTTTGACATGACGCGGAACCCGAAGGCCCTTTCGAACCGCATTGCGGGCTACCAGGCCGGCCCCTAAAATAACTTTGGGGTTTGAGGTGTTGGTACACGAGGTGATGGCGGCAATGGCGATGCTGCCGTTGCCGATTCGCACGTCACGGCCGTCCAGGTCCACCCGGTGAGTGCCCTGATGCCGGGTTGACCATACGGCAGGCGTGTCCTTCAGAGAGGGGGGCGGCTCCGGCGCAGAAACAATGTCTGAAAAACGCTGTTTCAGATTCTTGAGGGGAATGCGGTCCTGGGGCCGCGACGGTCCGGCGACCGAAGCTTCGACCGAAGACAGATCAAAACTCAGAATCTGAGTGTAATCCGGATCCGTTTCACCCGTGTAAAACAGTCCGACCGCTTTGGCATAGTGCTCGGCGAGATCGGCCTCCCGAGTCCTTCCGGTCAGTTTCAGATAATCTATGGTTTTGTCGTCGATCGGAAAAAAGCCCAGGGTGGCACCGTGTTCCGGCGTCATATTGGCGATGGTGGCGCGGTCGGTCACGCTGAGCGTCTGCATGCCGGGCCCGAAATATTCGACGAATTTTTCCACGACCTTATGAGCACGCAGCATTTCGGTCAGCGTCAGCACGATATCCGTGGCCGTGACGCCTTCGCGGGGTTTTCCGGTCAGGCGGACGCCGATCACTTCGGGAATGGTCATGTAATAGGGTTGACCCAGCATGACGGCTTCGGCCTCGATGCCGCCGACACCCCATCCCATGACGCCGACGCCGTTGATCATGGGCGTGTGTGAATCGGTTCCCAGCAGGGTGTCGGGGAAGGCCGTCAGGGTGCCGTCTGTCGATTGCCGGAGCACTACCTGCGCGAGATGCTCCAGGTTGACCTGGTGACAGATTCCGGAATTGGGCGGGACCACCCGAAAATTATCAAAGCTTTTCTGCGCCCATTTCAGGAACGTATAGCGCTCGGTATTTCTTTCATATTCTTTTTCGAGATTTCGGTCTGCGGCATCGCAGGTGCCGAAAAAATCCATCTGGAGCGAATGATCGATCACAAGATCCACCGGAATCATCGGGTTGATCAACGCCGGGTCTTTCCCCAGGTTCATGACGGCGTCGCGCATGGCGGCCAGGTCCACAACGGCCGGCACACCGGTAAAGTCCTGCATCAGGACCCGGGCGGGATGATAGGGGATTTCCACCGGCGTGTCATAATGCTTTCGCCAGGCCGCGATTCTGATCAGATCGTCTGTGCTTACGATGTGGTCGTCTTTTTTTCTCAACAGGTTTTCCACCAGTATACGGATGGAAAACGGCAGCCTGGAAATATCGGCAATCCCCTTGTCTTCGAGCAGGGTGATGTCAAAAATACGGTAATTGGTTCCATTGACGGATAGATTCCGGGTGAATTGCGTTGTGTCCATATGAATCGACTCCTGGGTTTTGAAGATTTTGTTCCGGGGACAGTGGCCCGATCTGTTGTTTGTACGGGTAAACCGATAGATGAACTCTTCACGAAAAGGTAATGGTGTCTGCAGGCATCGTTGGCTGCATATGCGGGAATAAGGGCCTCGGCATAAATAAATCAAACTGTCTTACTTGTCTAACGGTACAATTTATTTATGCCGGGGCTTTAAAACAAATTATAACACTTTTGTGAAGAACTGTATATCTGTTCAAGATGCTGTAATTTACAGGGCGTTCATTTAAATACCATAAATATAATAAGCGGGGGAAAATATCAAACAATTTAACGTTGACCCGTAGACTCGGGACGTGTCAGTGCCTCGAGAGAGCGAAGCGAACGGGCAGGGGGAAATATATAAAACGACGATACATCCCTGAAGCCAGCGGTTATCGTGCCTGGGGATCCTTGTGCCGGTGCTGTCGGCGGCATCGCGATTGTATCGGACATTATGTGTGATAAAGGAAATTGACGGCACCGGAGACCCCGACAGGGGTTTCGTCATATAGCCGGTGGTGTTAACCACCGGTTGCGTTCATCACACGAACCTGAGTCCTGAACGGACGGCGTCAGGATGTGCGTTATAAGCCACGCGATACAGGATTCTGCTATGCGTCTTATACGGGTCGGGCAAGACGGGCGGGATGAAAATCTGAAGAGATGAAAAGTAATATGTTTGTATGGGTTATAATAGGTAATTTAAAAGTATTATATTGACATAATTGACTATATGGGTTCTATAACTTCATTAATATGACGGATTAGATGGTCAAACGTCATATATGTATTGCCGACGCCGGGTTGAAATCGAGCGATTGGGGAAACGCGGTTCAGTTATTTATATCAGGTGTCATGTAACAATAGGTATTTTTTTTCAGGAGAAGATTTGATGAAAAAGGCGTTGAGGACTGCGTGTTTGTGTGTGGGGATGGGCCTGGCGGTAACCGGTGTGGCGTTTGCCGCAACAAATCAGCCGGCAACCGGCACGTACGGATTGGGAGAAGTGGTGGTGACCGGCGATCGCGAGGGCGTGGAAGCGATCGGGACGGTCCGCGAAATTACAGCGGCCGACATTCAGACCAGTGGTGTAAGGACCCTGGATGAGGCGATGGACCTGCTGCCCGGCGTTCATGTCCGTACCGGAAACGACGGGGTGCCCCGGGTGGATTTAAGAGGGCTTCGCGGCCGTCACGTGCTGCTGTTGCTCGACGGGATTCCGTTTAATTCCACCTACGACGGCCAGTTTGATCCGACGATGATCCCTACGGAAAATATCGCCCGGATCAAGGTGTCTTACGGCAATCACTCGGTGCTGTATGGAGAGGGCGGACTCGGCGGGGTGATCAACATCATTACCAAAAAAGGGGCCGAGGGCGTTCATGGAAATGTGGCGGCCGAGGCGTCTGAGCGGAACAAATGGCTGGGCCGATTCAATCTGTCCGGCGCACAGGATGCAATGGATTTTTTTGTATCCGGCAGCCTGCTGGATTCGGACGGGTATCCGCTCTCGGGCGATTTCGATGCCACGCCGTTCGAAGACGGTGATTTACGGGAAAACAGCGACCGGGAGTGGGGTAACCTGTTTGTCAACGGCGGCTACAGCCCCGGCGACAGCCTCAGCATCGGTCTGGTGTATAATTATCTGAAAGGCGAATACGGCAAACCGCCGGCAACCATTGATAAAACCATGGACAAGGACTTTGCCAAAAACCTTAAGTATGAGCGGGTCGATGATGTCGAAGGACACAGCGGCCAGGTGTCCTTTAACTGGGATGACGGGTCCCCTCTGAATGTGCGCGGATGGGCCTATGTCAACCGGCAGGACGAGGAAACCAACCGTTACGATAACGACCGGTATAACAGCCAGACGGCTAAGGGTGCCTTTCATGAAGAATCCCGAACGACCATTTCAGGTGTCAGTTTCCAGGGGGGATGGGACATGGCATCGGCCGGTCTTCTGACGGCGGGGCTATCCATGACCAAACAGGAGTTTGAAGCTTCAGGGTTTGAAATCGATAAAAAGGGAAATCCGCAAGGTTTTGTACTGGATAAAACCCTTGATACATATTCGGTGGCGTTGGAGTATGAAGTCAATCCACTGGACCAATCCGGCATCACGCTCGGGTACGGGCACCACTGGTTCGATAAAACGGATAACGGCAGTGACGATGAGGGATCGTTTCTGATCGGCGCGTACTATGATGTACTCAAGGACACCCGGATTCGGGCATCGGCCGCCCGGAAAATCCGGTTTCCTTCCATCAAACAACTGTATGATGCGGACGCCGGCAATCCTGATTTGACCACGGAAAAATCCATGAATTACGAACTGGGTTTCGATCAGAATCTGCCGAAGAACAGCCGGTTGTCGGTGACCGGATTCTGGATCGATGTGGATGACTATATCGAGAAAATTTCCGTCAATGGCGTATATAAAAACCTGAACAACGATGAATACCGCTTCAAGGGGATCGAGTTGACGGCCGAAACCCGCTGTATTCAAAATCTCATGCTCCGTGCCGGCTATACATGGATGGATTCGGAGGATCGATCAACCGGATCTGTCAGGGATGAACTGCAGCATCGTCCCGAACAGAAAATAACCCTGGAAGCCGGATATGACTTTGGTTCCGGTCTGTCGGTTTATGCGAGTCTGATGCATGTGGCCGATCAGTACTTTTATTCCGATTCCACCACGCTGACTCCGCCGGACAACAAAAAGCAGCTGAACGATTATACGGTCGTCAACCTCAAGCTGAGCCAGTCCCTGGTTGAAAACACGTTGACGCTGTATGTCGGGGCGGACAACCTGTTTGACGAAGATTACGAGGAAAGCTACGGCTCTCCCCGGGAGGGCCGGACCCTGTACGCCGGAGTCGAATACCGGTTCTAAACCGGGTGCGTCGACAGCTCTGATATATGAAATCGTTTCTTGAAATCCACGGCATGTCCTACTCCTATCCTGCAGCGAAGGCGCCGGTGCTGCGCGATATATCTCTGCGCATCCACGCCGGAGAATGTGTCTGCATCACCGGCCCTTCCGGCTGCGGGAAGACCACCCTGCTGATGGCCGTGCAGGGACTCCTGAAGGACGGGTACCGGCCGGACGCCGTGCGGATCCATCCGTCCGGGTTCGGTCTGGATACGGGCATGGTGTTTCAGAATGCCGATACCCAGATCCTGTGTACCACGGTTCGGGATGAAACGGCGTTCTGGCCCGTGAATCTGGGCATGCCGCCGGATTTTATCGAAGATGCGGTTGAAAGCGCGCTGCATGAAGTCGGGTTGGCCGGATTCGAGGCCCGTCATGTGGACGCGCTGTCGGCCGGCCAGAAACACCGGCTGACCATTGCATCGGTTTTGTCCATGAGACCCGGGTTGATCCTGCTGGATGAACCCGGCGCGCAACTGGATGCCGGCGGTAAGGAAAAACTGGTCCGTATTCTGAAACGGTTGAAATATCAGGGGCATGCACTGATGATCGCCGATCATGATCTTCATCCCTACCGCAGCGTTGCCGACGGTTGTGTTCTGATGAAAAACGGCGGCATCGATCGAACGCTGACACGGATTCCCCTGGAGTACGGCATGCCGGATCGGCTTCCGGAATCAGTGCCTGACCACTCGTATAAAACCTTCGGCCCACCAGTGGTGGACGTCAGAGACATATCTCTTTCCGGTTCCGAGGACCGGACCGTGTTTGACGGGCTGAGCCTGCAGGTCCAGCAGGGCGAGTTCGTTCATCTCTACGGGATCAATGGGCAAGGGAAGTCGACTCTGCTCAGATGCCTGTGCGGTTTTGCCCGGCCCGATTCGGGTGCGATCCGGACGGCGGATGTCGATTCTCCACGGCCGCATCTGCTGGCGGGAAAAGCGGCGCTGCTGCTGCAAAATCCGCAGAAGCAGATTTTCGAGGACACGGTGTTCGATGAAGCGGCCTTTTCTTTGAAGCGGTCCGGGCTCTCGGCAGAACGTATTCGCGAGCGCGTGATGTGGGCCCTGGAATTTTGCGAGGTGCGGCATCTGGCGGACCGGTCTCCCATGATGCTGAGCTTCGGAGAGCAGCATCGCGTGGCATTGGCGTCGGTGATTGCCGCCGAGCCGCGGCTTTTGTTGCTGGATGAACCGTTTTCAGGCCTGGATCTGGACCAGCGGCGCCGGCTGCTGACGCTGTTGCGGCAGCTGTGCCGGGACCGAAAGGTATCGATCGTCATGGCATCGCACAATCCCGGGTCGGATATGGGATGTGCGGACAGAAGACTGGTCCTGGCCGATGGGAAAATAACGTCTGAGAGTGGCTATGAGTGCTAGATCGTTTCGATTTGCCGCCTACCAGTTCACGGCGATCGATTCCCCGGTTCATCGGGTGGGGGCGGGCTGGAAAATGCTCTGGATGTGCGGTATGTGCACGGCCGCCTGCATGGTGAAAAGTGTTCATGGACTGCTGCTGCTGTTGGTGGTGCATGTGGCCGGGTATTTTCTGGCACGATTGGGTGTTTCTGAATTATGGCGGGACATTCGGTTTTTTCTGATTCAGATGGTGATAGTCACCGGGCTGTACATGCTTCGTGACGGGATCCCGGATGGGATATGGCCCGGAATCCGGACATCGCTTCAGGTGTTGCTGTTTTTTTTGCCGGGGGCGCTGTTTCTGCGCACGACCCCGTCCTCACGGATCATGAGCAGTCTTCGACGGTTTATGCCGCGACGTCTGGCGTTTTTTGTATTTATCAGTTTTCGGTTTCTGCCGTATTTTGCCGGCGAGTTTCACGATATCTCCATGATTCAGCAGCTGCGCGGGGTGCGTTTGACACCGCGATACTGGATCGACCCCCGCAACTGGCGCGATATTTTTCATTGCATGGTCATTCCGCTGATGGTGCGGGCGATAAAAACAGCGGATCAGGCCGCGATGTCGGCCGTGGCCAGGGGGTTTGGGAAAAGATACGGAAAAGATACCGACTCCGGGGAGGCTGAATGAAACGCAACCGGCAGGATACGCTGATTTTGGGGTTCACGCTTCAGGAGGCTCTATGCCTTTCGTTTTGTGCGACGTTCATCATCATTGCCAAGGCGGTGTTGCGCCTTCACCTTCATGTGACCGGCCATTCCATGGTGCTTACCATGTTTTTTCTGTTGCTGGCCCGCGGGTGCGTGCCCCGGAAAGGGGCGGCCATCTTTACGGGTCTGGTAGCCGGAATTCTATGCGTCATTTTGGGAATGGGCGCCAAATCCGGTCCTCTGGCGGTTTTTAAGTTTTTGCTTCCGGGCCTGTGCGTGGATATCGTCGCATGGTTTTATCCACGGCTTTCGACGAACTATGCGGGATGCATCATCACCGGTGCCTTTGCGGCCGGTTTGAGGGTGGTGGTGTTGACCCTGGTGGAGTTGATGGTCGGTATGGACTATATGGTCATACTGCAGCATATGGCCGTCGGAACGGTTATGAATATGGTGTTCGGCGGGCTGGGAGGAAGCATGGTCCCGTCCGTGGTTCGCAGACTGGATGCCGCCGGATTGATTCGGCATATCGATGCCGACGGCTGAACATAATTACACCCCCGCCTCGCTCGAGGCACATAGAGCGCAGAGAAAAAAAGATGTTTTTTCCTCGACGGTCACCGTGCCTCAAGTGAGTGCATTAAGTGGAATGCCAAAATGGGATGGTCCATATGCTGACGGATTCGGCTTTCCAGGGGCAGGTCGGGGTTTTTCCACATTCGAAGTTATAAACAAAGGAGAGGTGCTATGAGAGTATTTTTGGGATTTGACGATACGGATACCATCGATGCGGATCGGGGAACCGGTAAACTGGCGCGCTGGTTTGAGCAGGAGCTGCCCGACGAGGTCCGCGTGTGGGGCGTCATGCGTCAGCAGCTGCTGGTTCACGACCTGGTTCCCTATACGTCTCATAACAGTTCGGCATGTGTCGTGATGGATGCGCCGGAGGAATATCCGGTATCGGATCTGGTGGACAGAGCCGTCCGGCACCTTGAAAATCATTTTCTGGAAGGCAGTGATCCCGGAATCTGCATGGCCCGCGAAAACGAACCCGGTCTGCCGGATCTGATCGCGTTCGGTAATCGCTGCACCCACCGGGTGGTCACGCAGAAAGAAGCGTTGGCGGCAACATCGGCTCCGGGAGTTCATCTGTCCGGGCACGGCGGCACCAATGACGGAATTATCGGTGCGGCCGCCGCAATCGGATTGACCGCATCCGGCTGGTCCGGGCGGTTTATCGAATTCGGCTGTCTGCGGGATTTTTCGGATACGGTGACCGTTGGTGAATTGGAACGACAGAATATAAAGGTGGTATCTCTGGAAAAAAATGCCGACAGCCCGTTGCCTGAAGACACGGTGCTGACCTATGACTGGGTTCGCCCCCGACTTTTAGGGGACCAGGCGGTGCTGCTGGTGCAGCAGAAAAGCCAGGGCGTCTGGGAAAACATCGGAGCAAAAGCCCGTAAAGATAAAAAAGCCGCCGCTGCCGCTGCTGCGGCAAAGGGATAGATCGGTTCGGCCCGCCGGGGTCGACAATGGCGGGGCCGGTGGGAAGGCACCGGCCCTGCTACCGATCGGCCGCCTGGTGGTATCTTGTCGTGAATGCTTCAAGTTTTCGGATCTGATCTTCCATGTATCCGATCCATGCCAAAAGCATGTCGTCGCCTTCCGGGGCCAGGCGATAGATTCGCCTGGCCGGTCCTGTTCCTTCGGTGTGCCATTCGGAGCATACCAGACCTTCCTGCTCCAGCTGCCGCAGATGGCGGTAGATCATTCCGGGAGGCGCTGCGCCTTCCACAAATCCAAACTGTTGGATATCCTGTATTAATTCATACCCGTAGGACGGTTTCAATTTCAGGCTCATCAAAATAGACGGTTGGATGTAACGCTGCGTTTTGCCGGTACCCGGCTGTTTGGTGTTTTTTTGATTCATAATATTGACATATATCCTTAAAGGATATATATGTAAAGTTAAAATTCAGGTAATATCAACCCCGGTTTTTTAATGCCGCCTGGCGGATTTTCAAAGTGGATTCAAGTCCGGAAAACCGTTCAGCGGACCCATTTCCCTGAAAGGAGACTGTAATGAATGCAAAAATTTTTGTCCGTGAACGCCGTAAAATCGAAAAAGGAGAAAAAAAACCCCGGTTCCGCGTGATAGGCGTATGCGGCGTAGATCTGAAACTCTATGCCGAACATATCCGAAAACAGGAGCTTGATCAGATTGCCGACGCCGTCGGCGCCGAGGTCATGTATCTGACAGCCGGTAAAGAAGAAAAAGCGGAGTGATTTCCCCAGCCTTTTCCTGATGTCAATCCTTGTAAATGATCGTTCCCACATGCTCTCCATCGAGCGCCCGGAGTATATGTTCCGGATGATGGAGAGCATCGATGATCTGCAGTTGCTCCAGACATTTGGATCGCTGAAGCAGGGTGATGACCGCCCGTTCAATGATCATGTCGTCCAGGTCCAGTTCGAGCAGTTCCGATGCGGAGATCCGGTCAAAAAATTTAAGCTTGTCCCGGTCGGATGTGCCCACCTTTTTGGGATCGTTTTCGAACAGCCCCTTTTCATCCTTCAGATAAATCAGGGACCGTGCACCGATATTTTCCGCCAGCAGAAAGGCCCCGGAATCGGTCCGGTGAGGGGGAATGGAGCCGTGTTCGGCGGGGTGCTCGAATAATCCGTACGGTGGTACCCCATACGTGATCGGGATATAACCAAGGCGGCAGAACATGTTGAGCTGCTCCAGGTTGTCCCCGTTATCGATTTTGATGCCGCCGTGTCTGGCCATCAGGACCGAAAGGATTTCCGCATTCTGCCAGGACACCTTATCCGCCAGTTTGGACAGAACACCGGTGGGCATGCCCAGATCCACGCCGATGCTGAATGTGTGCCGGGCGCGGGTACCGCCGCCGGTCATCAGCAGAATTTTATGCCGCATCTTGGCTTCAACCAGTTGGTCCAGTATCGGGAACAAGGCGGCCTTGCCGCGGTCCATGATGCTCTGCCCCCCGATTTTCAGAACGTTGATATCCGGGTGCATCCGAAAATATTCGCTGTTTTCGGTGGTTTCAAGAAATGTTTTACTGACCAGGGACTCTCCCATCATTGATGTTTCAATATGCAGCCTGCCTTTTTCATCTTTTTCGCGAATCAGCTTTGACATTTGATTTGTCCCTTTCTTATTTGAGTAAAACGTACATGCATAATAAATAGCGTCTGTTTGCATGCATATAGAATGAATGATTTTCTGTCAACACCAGAAGATCCGGCATTTCGTTCATTACTTCATGGTTCGTGTTTTTCCCCGGAGATCCTGTTGCAATTTTGCGGGTTGACATGCGTGCGGCATTGATGGCAAAATGTGGAATAAATATAGATGTATCGATTAATTCAACATATCAGATGCCCCGGACCTCCAGATTCCTGCCGGCAGCCAAACGAACCTGTCCGGTTCCGATACCTTTGATACCATTTCGTTGCGAGAAACGTCGCTGTTCCTTTCGAGTTTGATTAAAAGGCACCTTCCTATCCGTTTGATATATTAAATTTTTCTGGTCTTATCCGTGGGTATCCGCGGCTGATTTCTAATTTTTTGCCGCGGATTTTCGCGGATATCCACGAATCTTTTCTTCACCCCAAAATATCCGGAAACTTGGTCGCGTTCTTATTTGCAACGCCTTTAAAAAATATCTCTTATTTTTTACCGCCCGTTCGCTTCATTCACTTCTCACTTGAGGCCCGGAAATCGCAGAGTCCAAACCGCCGTATCAGGACTCTGCGGCCTCTGCGCCTCGAGCGGAGCGGGCGGTTAATAAATCCGGTTGGCTGGACGTATCCCAAGAGGTAGACGATGGATTTTTTTGTCGACAGTTTTCTGTCCGCATTGATTCTTATCAAGGCATTGGACCCGGATCTCTTTAACGTGGTCATGGTGTCGTTGAAGGTGAGTACATCGTCAACCCTCATCGCCGCTGTTACGGGAATACCCTTGGGATTTATCGTTGCGATTACACGGTTCAGGGCCAAACGCGTCGTAATCACGCTGCTCAATACCCTGCTGGCGCTGCCGACGGTGGTCATCGGACTGTTCGTGTATGTGTTCATCTCCCGGCGAGGCATATTCGGCGTTTTTGACCTGCTGTATACCCAGCGGGCCATTATTGTCGGGCAGGTCATACTCATTATTCCGATTGTCGCCATATTTACGATATCGGCTATCAGCCGGATCGATAAACGGTACCGGGTGACGGCCATGACCCTGGGCGCCGACCGGTTCCATACCGCTCTGGTCATATTGAGAGAAGCCCGTTTCGGAATCATTGCCGCGGTTGTGGCGGCATTCGGGCGAGTGATATCAGAGGTCGGAATCAGCATGATGCTCGGCGGCAATGCCAAAGGGTTTACCCGGACGATGACAACGGCCATGGCTCTGGAATACGACAAGGGCGAATTCGTTCTGGCCGTTGCTCTGGGTATGATTCTGATGAGTATCAGTCTGATCATGAATATTTTGTTGAATTATTTTCAGGGCAGGACCACGGTCTGATGCTGTATTCCGCCAGAAACATCAAAAAAATATACAACGGGAGAACCGTGCTCGACGTGCCGGAGTTGTCCATCCGGGAGCGGAAAATCCATGCGCTGATGGGTCCGAACGGTTCCGGTAAAACAACCCTGCTTCATATTCTGAGTTTTGTCTCGGCGCCGACTACCGGAACGCTTTTCTACAATGACCGGCCGGTACAGTTTGTTGAAAACCTTCTGCAGCCGTTGCGTAAGGAGGTGGTGCTGCTGGATCAGCATCCCATCCTGTTCAGCACCACGGTCTATAAAAATGTCGAATTCGGCCTGAAGATGCGACATGTCCCCGCAAACCGGCGGCAAAGGATTGTCGAGCAATCGCTGGATCTGGTAGGAATGCGCGGTTTTGCAAAGGCGGATGCACCGAACCTTTCCGGTGGCGAAACCCAGCGGGTCGCTATTGCCAGAGCCCTTGCCTGTTCGCCAAGGGTCATGCTGTTTGATGAGCCCACCGCCAGCGTGGATGTGGAAAGCCGGATCGCCATCGAAAATATCATCGTCGATATTCAGAAAGAAAAAGATATTTCGGTGATCGTGTGTACCCACAATCCTCTTCAGGCGTTGAAACTGGCCGATGAGACCCTGTTTCTTTTCGAGGGGCGTCCCAGTGCTTCCATATTTGAAAATGTATTCAGCGGAGATGTAATCGATGTAAAGGGAAGCCGTTACTGTCGGCTCCATGATAAGGTGTTGATTCCGGTTCAGACGCAGGAAAACGGACGAATCAAGATATCCATCAATCCAAAATCCATTCGGGTGGCGGATTCCGATGAAACCAACGGCACCGCTATGTCCAGCAGAGGGCGAATTTTTCAAATCACCGAGGAGAAAAACTGGATCCGCATGCTGGTCGATATCGGGATTCCCCTGAGCGTGTTAATGAAAAGAACGGAATTCGATCAACGCGGCATCGGCATCGGGCGGGAGGTTTTTGTCACGTGTTTTGACTACGGGGTTGAGGTGCTGGGGAGGTGAGACTTTGGCAGACAGGGGATCGTAGTCTCATCGCAAATTTTACTCGAAGAATCAAACCATTAATTTACGAAAGGAGGTGGTGACGGTATGGCGGGAAAGATATTTTACAGGGAACGATTGAGGACAAAAGAAGGCGAACGAAATCCGAGTTATCGGATTGCCGCCGTGTCTGACTTGAATCTGAAAGTGTATGCCGAGCATTTCCGTAAAAGCGAACTCGAGCATCTGGCCGAAGAGCTGGAAGCCGATCTGGTCCAGCTTCGCAGAGGTCCCAAGCATCCTGCAGAATGATGTTGACGTCGTCCTGAAACTATCCGCTTGCGGGCTTTCTGCCTGCGGGCGGTTAGTGTTTCGGGATATGGAATTAAGGGGTTTTAACTAAGGAGGCATCCATTCATGTCGCTGGTACGTGAAAAAGACGGAAAACGGTTGCATGTTAAAAGCAAGTTGATGGGCCAGAGCCTTGTCAGTCGGTCCTTTATCGAAACTCTGGATATAGCGCCGCAGCAGAAACTGTTTCCGGATGTCAGCCTGATCAAGATCGGCGGTCAGTCCATCTGTGATCGGGGCATCAAGGCGCTTCCCGGGATTATCAAGGAGATTGTCGCCAACCGGAATGCGCATAAAATGCTGATCGTCTCGGGCGGCGGCACCCGCAGCCGCCATATTTACACTATCGGTCTGGAAATGGGGATGCCGACCGGAATCATCGCCAAGTTCGGCAGCGCCATTTCAGAACAGAATGCGCTGATGCTGGCCACGCTGTTGTCTCCCTGGGGCGGCATTAAAATCGGGCATGCGGATATCGTGAAACTTCCGACCTATTTTGTTCAGAACATCATTCCGGTAACCCACGGTATGCCGCCGTATGATTATTTTGCCATCCGACCGGCACGGGGACGCATTCCGGTTCACCGGACCGATGTGGGCCTGGTGCTGCTGGCCGACCTGATCGGCGCCGGAACCGTTCTGTTTGTCAAGGATGAAAAGGGACTGTATACCGATGATCCCAAACAGAATCCGGACGCTGAATTCATACCGGAAATCGGTGTCAATGAATTGAAGGCCAGGGGTCTGGACGATTTGATTATCGAACGCCCGTGCCTGGATATCATCGAAACCAGTGAAGTTATCGAAAAAGTTCAGATTATCAACGGTATGGAGCCCGGCAACATCACCCGGGCGTTAAACGGCGAACATGTGGGCACGCTCATTTATAAAGATGCAACGTAAATGTATCAGAGCCGATCCGTGCAACTTTTTTTCGGGTAACGGGAAGGCGTGCGGGTCACATATTTTCCTGAAATTTTATTCATCAGAAGGGGGGAGGATATGGTCAGAATAAGCCGGTACCCTGACGGTAGGGGCCTGTTCAAAACTTTGTCGACTGCTTGGAAGATCGTCTTTGTTTGGGCCCTGGTCTCGGCGATTTCCGGGGTCGGACTGGTTTTTGCCGATGAAAAAAGCGTCTCGGAAGAAATTCTGGATATCTTGAAAAACAGAGGACAGATCACCGAACAGGAATATCAGGACCTGCAGCAGAAGGCCGCGGCCGAAAAGAAGGGAAAGGAAACCGATTTCAGGGTCTACTGGAAAAACGGGCTTCGGATGCATACGATGGATAAACAGGTAAACATGAGAATCGGCGGCAGGATCGAGGCCGACTGGGCCGCCTATGATCCGGATGAAGCGCTTGAAAACGATTTTCAGGCGCCGGACATCGAAGGATTTGGAACCGAATTCCGGCGGGCAAGGTTATTTGTTTCAGGTTCCCTGTATGATGCGGTCGAGTTCAAGGCTCAATATGATTTTGCCGGTGGGGACGCGGATTTCTATGACGTCTGGATCGGTCTGAAACATATTCCTGTTGTCGGCACGGTCAAGGTCGGTCATATCAAGGAGCCGTTTTCGCTGGAAGCCCAGACGAGTGACAAGTATATCCTGTTCACGGAAAGAAGCCTTCCGTATCTGTTTGCCCCGGGGTACAACATGGGCATCATGTTCAGCAATACGGCATTGGATGATCACCTGACATGGCGTGCCGGTATATTCGAAGAAACCGATACGTTCGGTGACAGTTTTAACGATTTTTCCGATTACGATGTAACGGCACGGGTGACGTATCTGCCCTGGTATGTCGATGACGGCAGTCGGCTGCTTCATCTGGGCCTGTCCTATTCCAGCCGGTTTCGAAGCGAAGGCAATACTACCGTTCGATACAGTACACGCCCCGAGACGCATATCACGGATGCACGGCTGGTCGATACGGGTGCCATACCGGCAGACGGCGTGAATCTGATCAATCCCGAAATATCCATGGTTCAAGGGCCGTTTTCCGTTCAGGGAGAGTATGCTCACGCGTTTGTGGATTCGAACGCGGCGGATGATCCGGAATTCAGCGGTTATTACATTCAGGCGGGCTGGTTTCTCACTGGCGAACATCGAAATTACAACCGGAAAAACGGGTACTATGCCATGGTGAAACCGATCGAAAATTTTCACCCGGCTCAGGGTAAATGGGGCGGCTGGGAAATTGCCCTGCGGTATTCATCACTGGACCTGAACGACAAGAACATCAGCGGGGGAGAGGAAGACAATGTGACCATCGGGTTGAACTGGTATCTCAATCCAAATGTTCGGTTCATGCTCAATTACGTGTATGCTGATCTGGAGGACCGGGCCGGTGTGGCCGACGGCAGTGTGAACATCTATCAGGGCCGGTTCCAGATTGAATTTTAGGTTCAGTACATTTAGTTTGATATGTGGCTTGGGTCTTGATTATATCTTTGGTCACGTTGTTGCAGGCTCCGTCTCGCCCATTCCCGGCATCTTTTCCCCGGATCACGCCAAGTCGACCGCCGGGAACGGGCGGGACTCCGCAGTTAAATTTACGAAAATATGGCTGACGTTAGTGCCTTATCCATTAAAGACTGTCAAAAAAAACAAGAATTTTGTGCCGGATATATTTTTTTTGTGCCGGCTCTATGGATATTGGGTTGCGGGCACAGCTCGCTTAAGAACCAAGCCTGCGGCTTGATTTGACCGGAACCGGGCCGTTACGCTTTAACGGGAGCAGGAGACGTGAAATTTCTGCCTTGAATCGTCCGGATCTTTGGGGGCTACTTCGACGGCAAATCCGTGGTTGTCTACCCGTATCATTCTCAGGGTCGCCCTGAACTTGATGCCGGCAGCGTCTTTGAACACATAGGGCCGGGTTTTTCTGCCCGATACAAGGGTTTCTATGTTTTTCAGGGTCAGACGCTTACCGGCGATCTCCTTCCAGATTACAAAGCGGCATCCGCCGTGTTCGGGCCGCCAGTTGGCGCATCCATAGCCCCGCTTTCCTTCGATAACGGCGCCCCCGCACATCGGGCAGCGCATCTCACCGGAAAGAGGGGCGGTTTTGGTTTCTGATTCTAAAGCCGCGGCCGTTTCATGTGCGGGCGAATGGGCGACCGGCGGTCGCCCATTCAGGCCAATGCTTGACAGGGGTTTCGAGCCGGTTGATCGGTTGCCGGCTGAACCGGCTGCAGGTTTGTCGAAGTCAAACGCAACTTTCCATTTGCCGTCGGCGTTGTCGATTACCAGGGAGGCTGAAAAGCGTTTCTTCTTTTTGGAGACAAACCCCTTGAACGGACCGGATTTGCGATATTGCAACAGGTTCGCCGCCATTTTGGCGGAAATAGTTTTGCCTGCGATTCTTTTGAAAATCACAAACTCGCAGGTCCGGTCCTCACAGGAAAAGGCTTTCCGATTTTCCCGGACGGCTTTGCCGCAGGCCGGGCAGACGCCGATGACCTCGGCTTCCGAACGCTCGGTCCTGAACTGTTTTACGTCCAGTGCAGCCGATTTGAGTTCGGATACGGCATCGGCCACAAACCGTTTGATATCGTCGAGAAACCGCAGATCCGATGCTTCCCCGAGAGCGATGGTGTTCAGGTTCATCTCCCATCGGGCTGTTTCCTCGGGCGAGGTCAACACCGCTGAGACCGGGCACTGTCTCAACTGAGTAACAAGATATGTCCCTTTGTCCGTGGCAACAAGCCGCCTGCCGTTTCTTTGGGCATACTTTCTCTGGATCAGGGTTTCGATGATCTGGGCCCGGGTTGACTGAGTCCCGATGCCGATATCGCCCCGGTAGAATCTTTTAATCTCTTCCTCGGCTACATACCGGCCCGGATTGGTCATGTCCTTCAGGAGCAGGGAATCGGAGTAGTCCGGAGGCGGGGTCGTCTGCTTTTTCTCGCTGTCGATCCTGTCTGCAGCGCCGGTGTCCCCCTGTACAAGGGGAGGAATGATCTCGGCTTCGGACTTTTCACGGGTGCCGGTCCTGTAAACCTGTCTCCATCCGGGTTCGAGGATCACCTTCCCCGGGGTCTGGAAGGTTTCACCGGCAAATCGGGTGATGACCCGGGTGTTTTCTAACAGGCAGTCCGGGTGGAATGCGGCGGCAAAACGGCGCATCACCAGGTCGAACAGGCGTTTTTCATCCGGGCTCGCACCGTCCGGAAGGGGCTTGAACGGAATCAGGGCATGGTGGTCGGTCAGCTTTGCATCGTTAAACACCCGGCGGTTGGACAGGGTCACCCGCTTGGGGTCGACGGTGGAAAAGATGTCCGGGCAGGCGGTCCCGAGCTTTCCCAGAATCGTGTTGACAAGGTCGAGGCTGGTGGTGCCCAGCACCCGTGAGTCGGTTCTGGGGTAGGAGAGGCATTTTTTGTCCTGGTACAGGGCCTGAGCAACGGCCAGGGTTTTTTTTGCCGGGAAACCGAACCGGGTGTTGGCCTCCTGTTGAAGGTCGGTCAGGGAGAAGAGCAGGGGAGGGGGCTCGTTTTTTTTTTCCGTCTTCATGGAGAGAACTATCCCGGGAGAGGGTTCGTTTTCAAGACGTTTCAAAAGATCGACCGCCGCTTTTTTTTCCCTGAGTCTGGTCTCTTCGCCTTTGAACCAGCGTCCGGTCCAGCACCCCTTGCCGTTGCTGAAGAGTACCCTGAAGGTCCAATAGTCTTCGGGAACAAAGTGCTCGCGCTCATTTTTACGGTCCACCAGCAGGGCCAGCACCGCGGTCTGAACCCGTCCTACGGAAAACAGGTCGCGGAGCCTTACGGTCAGCACCCGGGTCAGGTTCATGCCGACCAGCCAGTCGGCCACCTGGCGGTAATAGCCGGCTTGCCACAGCCGGTCATAGTCGACCATGGGTCTGAGCTGCTTCATGGTGTTCCGGACCACCCGGGGGACCAGGGCCTGGCTGGTCCAGAAGCGCACGATGCGGTCTTTGTCCGTAACGCCGGCCTCGAGGAGGATGGTCCGGGCAATCACTTCGCCCTCCCGTCCTGCATCGGTGGCAATGATAATCCGATCGAAACGCCTTTTGCTGAGGAGCGTCTTGATCGTGCGAAACTGCGAATAGCTTTTTTTGATCGGCTTGTACCGAAATTGGTCGGGGATGAGCGGCAGGGTCTCGATTCGCCATCTTTTCAGCCCCGGATCATAATCATCGGGTTCAAAAAGTTCCACCAGATGACCAACGGCCCAGGTGATCACATAAACATCTCCGTCAAAATATCCGTCGGATTTTTTTTTCACCCCCAGGGCTTTGGCAAAATCCGAGGCTACCGAAAATTTTTCTGTCAAAATCAGTTCCGCCATGGGATGTTCTTACGTTATTTTACGGATGAATGCCACTGATTAAATTCGATTCCGGTGAAACTCATGAAAACGACTGACGACGGTAGCGGCATGTGTATTCGTCCTGATTTGTCCTTATAAATCCATAATGGTTTTTTATGGTAACTTTAGATTTTTAAAAATATCATATTGACACTAAATCGCTTAGCATCTATGTATGTCAGGTAAAAACTTTATCCGGATATGCCTGGAAGGTTCCATTGTGCCAGGTCATATAACAAAAATAGTGTGAGGGCCCCATGAAACAGATGCTTTCGACCCGGGAAGCGGCAAAATTTCTGGACGTAAACGAAAAAATGATTTACACCCTGGTGGCTGAAAAAGGCCTGCCGGCCACCAAAGTGACGGGCAAATGGCTGTTTCCCAGACACCTGGTGGAACAGTGGATCGAAAACAATACAATTAACTATCCGAAACCCGCTACACAACTGCCTCCTTACCATGGATTGCTTATAATTACCGGAAGCAACGATCCGTTGCTCGACCGAACCATGGCGTTGTTCAATCGGCTTTATCCCGAACAAATTGCGGTGTTTGGCAATCTGGGCAGTATGGGCGGCCTAAGGGCATTGCGGCAGAACCTGTGTCATATGGCCTCCAGTCATCTGATGGAGGAAAATGAGCAGGAGTACAATTTTAATTTTGCCGATAACGAGCTGGACAAAATGCCGGCAGTGGTGAACTTCTGCCGGCGGGAGCAGGGAATACTCGTAGCAAAAGGCAACCCGAACAATATCGCCGGTATCGAGAATCTGGCGCAGCCCGGCGTTCGCATGGTCAATCGTCCGTTGGGAACCGGTACCCGCCTCCTGCTGGATCGGGAATTCAAACGGTTGGAAATTCAGGGAGATAAAATTGACGGGTACCGGAATGAAGTGCAGAAACACCTGGACGTGGGCATTGCCATCCTGTCCGGGGAGGCCGATGCCGGACTGGGGATTCGGGCGATCGCCGATATCCTGGGGATCGGATTTGTTCCGCTTCGGTGGGAACGCTACGATTTTCTGATATACAAGGAACGCTATTTTGACGAAGGCATTCAGCTGTTTATGAACCTTCTTCACGAAGAGAAATTCCGCCGGATGGCATCGAGTTTCACCGGTTATGATACCAGTCTTTCCGGGCGGATGATTTATCCCGGAAGTGAAAAAGACAAAGCATAGTTACCGCAACAGAAAATTTGATAAGCTTACGTTTGTGTCGTGGTTCATGTTTCCCCCAAATCATTTTTATGAATGAAAGGAAAACATCATGAAGCGTACAGCAGTTTCGATTTTATGTTTGTTGGCGGTATTCGGGGCCATGGTTGTTCCGTCCGCGCAGGCAGATCAAACCCTGACGATGTCCACAACGACCAGTACCCAGGCCTCCGGGCTTCTGGATATCCTGTTGCCGGAGTTTTACAAAGATACGGGTATCCGGGTCAAGGTGATTGCCAAAGGGACGGGAGCGGCCATTCGCGACGGCATGGACGGTAATGTGGATGTGATTTTTGTTCATGCAAAGGACCGGGAAGAAAAATTTGTTCGCGAAGGCTTCGGTACCAGACGGTATGCCGTGATGCACAATGATTTTATCATCATCGGCCCGTCCGATGATCCGGCCGGTATCAAAGGTGAGGCCGACGTTGTCAAGGCCCTGACGAAAATCGCAGACGCCGGTGCGCTGTTCATATCTCGCGGAGATGACAGCGGCACCCATACCCGCGAGCAGGCACTCTGGAAAAAAACCGATCTAAAACTGATCGAGCGGGCCACCACGATCACCAAAAAAGGCAAATCCGTTAATATTACGTTTGTTCAGCCCGAGGGGGACTGGTATCTGTCTATCGGCCAGGGCATGGGGAAAACCATTACCTTTACTGATGAAAAACGTGCTTATACCCTGTCCGACCGGGGGACGTACATTAAATATAAGCACGGTCGAAGCCAGGACCTTGAACTGGAAGTGCTCAGTGAAGGGGATGCTTCTCTGCTGAATCTTTACGGCGTGATTCCGGTCAGTCCCAAAAAATTTCCCCACGTCAAATATGAGATGGCCGAGAAATTTGCCGAGTGGCTGATTTCGCCAGGGGTTCAGAAAATGATCGGTGACTATAAGCTGCTGGGTCAGCAGTTGTTTATTCCGGATGCCGTCACCACATTTTAAAAAATTAAAACCCGAAGGAAGATAAAATAATTCAATCGTTTTGCGGGAATCCCGTCAACAGAAGACGGGATTCCCGCCACCGGCTGAAGTGTTTTGAACGGACTGGATGATACGATATTGGATTTAGCGATATTTGATCTGACGAGATTTATGGATTTGTTCACTACCAGCCAGAATACGTTGTTTGTCCTTCCCCCCGGCCTGGTCCGCCTGTTTGTGACACATTTCGATCAATCGAAGAAATATTTCGGGACCGTTAAAACTCCTGTACAAACGAAAGGGTCAAACTTTCCCGATTATTCCGGTAGTCATCATATTCAGAAGGGCTCGGTCATTATTGGACGATCGTTGTGAAGCAGGTTCAGTTTGAGTGGCAGTCGTATTTTTTTATATGTATTTTAATTCGAAACACGAAAAAGAAGGAGATTGAAGTGAAACAGTTTAAAATTTCGGTAGCTCTGACCCGAAGTGTCGTGCTGATAACGGCATGCCTTTTGGTACTGTCGATTCCCGGCGCGGCTGTTGCCAAGGATAAGATCACCATTTTTCATGCCGGCAGCCTGACGGTGCCTTTTGCGAAGATGGAAAAAGAGTTTGAGGCGGCACATCCGGGCATCGACGTGATGCGCGTGCCGGGCGGCAGCGTAAAGATCGCCCGTATGATCAGCGAACTCGGAAAACCGGCGGACATCATGGCATCGGCCGATTACACCGTGATTGATCGCCTGTTGGTTCCGAATTTTGCGGACTGGAACATCCGGTTTGCCACCAACCAGCTGGTGCTGTGCTATACCGACAAGAGCAAATATGCGAATGAAATCAATGCGGACAACTGGTACGAGATCCTGAACCGCAAGGACGTCAGCTGGGGGCATTCCGATCCCAACCTGGATCCCTGCGGTTACCGAAGCCTTATGGTGCTGCATCTCGCGGAAAAGTACTACAATAAGCCCGGTCTTTACGATACGCTGGATGCCGGTCGACCCAAGGCAAATATCCGTCCCAAATCCGTGGAGTTGATTTCCCTGCTCAATACCGGCAACATGGACTACGCGTGGGAATATCTGTCCGTGGCGGTCCAGCATGGTCTGAAATATGTGGTGCTTCCGGATGAGATCAATCTGGGCAACTACAAACATGATGCGTATTACAAACAGGCCAAAGTGAAAATTACCGGTAAAAAACCCGGCACCTGGGTCACTAAGACCGGTAAATCCTGCACCTACGGCGTCACCATGGTGAAAAACTGTCCCAATCCCGAGGGCGCGGTCATGTTTATGGCGTATCTGCTCGATCCCAACGGCGGGCTGAAAATTCTGAAAGACATGGGCCAGCCCCCGTTCGTGCCGTGCCGGGTCAATTCTCAGAAGGTAGTCCAGGCACTGCCCGCGTCTCTGGCGGATATGGTCGAGGTAAAAAATTAAATAAGGTATGATATGTACTTGTCTTTCTCCCCGGCACCGGGGAGAAAGACAAGAGGAGTTTTGAGTGGGAAAAGAAAAACGATTTGATCCGTTTACGGTGTTGATGATTTCCTGTACGCTGATGATCATCGCCTTTATCGTGCTTCCGTTGTTTCAGATGGTGGTTCAACCGACCGTCGAAGATATGAAGGCGGCCGCTGTGGATTCGGATGTGATCCGGTCCATCTGGCTGAGTATTTATACGTCCGTATCGGCGGCGTTGATATCGTTTGTTTTCGGCACACCGTTTGCTTATGTGCTGGCGCGGAAGCATTTTTTCGGGAAAAAACTGCTGGAAAGCATTATCGATCTGCCGATCATGATTCCCCATCCGATCGTCGGTATCGCCATTTTGAGTATCGCCGGAAGGAACCACTGGATAGGACGGATGATTCAGCACATCGGTATACAGATCATGGGAAGTGTGACCGGCATTATCGTGGTGCTGACGTTTGTCGGACTGCCGTTTTACGTCAATACCGTAAAAAACGGATTTGAAGCCGTCCCCGAACGGCTGGAGAACGTATCGCGCAGCCTGGGGGCGTCCCAGGCCGCCACATTCGTTCGGATTACCTTCCCTCTGGCCTGGAGAAGCATGGTGATCGGCTTTATCATGTGCATCGCGCGGGCGGTCAGCGAGTTCGGTGCCGTGGTGATCGTCGCCTATCACCCGATGATTGCACCGGTCATGATTTTTGAGCGGTTTACCGCCTATGGATTGAAATATTCACAGCCCGTGGCTGTGTGGCTGATCGGAGTGTGCCTGTTTCTGTTTTTGCTGCTGAGAATCGTTTCGATCCCAAAAGATAGTGAACGCGTAAAAAATTAACAGTGAAGCGGGCGGTAAACAGGTCTGTGTTTTAATGAAAGGCTTGAAGAATTCCAGCAGCTCTTCTGTTTATGCGTTCGTCTGGTTTTTCCCCGACTCTATCCGCGGGCATCCCCGTAAATTCGCGGCTGAAATTTTTTTGCCGCGGATTTGTGCGGATTTTTTTGTGGTTTTTTGACAGTTTTCAGTGGATAAGGCACAATAATTTATGATTCGAATTGAGCATCTGAACATACAGCTTCCCGGATTTTTTCTCCAGGATATCAACCTGAATGTGGACAGGGGAGAATTTTTTGCACTGATCGGTCCGACAGGTGCCGGTAAAACCCTGGTGCTGGAATCCATTGTGGGGCTGGTCCCCGTGACCGGCGGGCGCATCCTGATCGATAACCGGGACATTACCCGACTGCCGCCGGAAAAAAGAAAAATCGGAATCGTCTATCAGGATCATGCGCTGTTTCCGCATTTGACGGTGCATGAAAATATTCTGTTCGGCCTGCGTTATCATTCGCTCAACGGCAAAGAGGTCAAAAACCGGGTAGACAGGATCATCGAGCAGCTGGGGCTGACGCGTATTCTGAAACGCTCGATCGTCAACCTGAGCGGGGGTGAAAAACAGCGGACGGCACTGGCCAGAGCGCTGGCGGTCGATCCGGCCATTCTGTTGCTGGATGAACCGATGTCGGCGCTGGACCCGAATTTCAGGGAAGACATCCGGGAGATCCTCAAAACCCTTCACTCCGAGATGGGGCTGACCCTGCTGATGGTCACACATGATTTTTCCGAAGCACACCTGCTGGCCGAGCGCGTCGCTGTGGTAAACAGCGGCCGAATCGAACAGGTCGGAACGGTTTCCGATGTGTTCAACCGGCCGGCTACCGAATTTGCCGCGCGTTTTGTCGGAATGAAAAATATTTTTCCCGCTGAAATATCCGGAGACCGCGCCGAGATAAACGGTCTGGTGTTTTCTATACCGGCGGGGAAAGAGAACTGTTCATACATCGCCGTCCGGCCCGAAGATGTGCGGCTTTCCCGGGAGCCTTTTGCATCCGGCACGCTCAATTGCTTTGACGTTCGGGTGGACGGCGTGATGATGCACGGCGCTTACTGCGAAATCCGCGTGGTGTCTGCAAAAGTCCCTTTTTCGGCTTTCCTTTCGTCCTTGGAATGGATGCGCATGCATCTGAATAAAAGCGATAGGATTTATATGGCATTCGATCCGTCGGCAGTGCATGCGTTTTGATAATGCCGCCGGGGAAAAACATTTGACTTGTTTTATCTTGTTACTTGACGGTAACTGAACTATCATAATTTTATAATCCCGTTAAAATTTCTGAGTTCAGTGCGCAGCGCCGTAGACGGATGTGCATCCTTTTTAAGGATTTAAACCATGAACGCCGACGAACGCAGGAAATATAAACGATTCAGGCCGAAACAGGTGACCTTTGTCGCGCTGGGCCCTTTATCAAATCGGCTCGGGAATTTGCTGGATATCGGCCCCGGCGGGCTTCGATTTGAATACGTTTCGGAAACGGACAACCCGGGAGTGACCAAAATTCCGGTTCCGGATGAAAAAGTGGATATTTTTATCAGTCAGGAAAAATATTATTTGATTGATGTGCCGTGCAAATTGATTTATGATACCGAAATCAGGCGCGGATTCAGATTTCCGCTGGGGCTCAAATACAGAAACTGCGGACTTCGGTTCGGAAAGTTGAATGCGCGGCAGTATGAAAAATTGAAGAACTATTTTACGTACTTTACTTCGGACAATGCATCTCATTAACCGATTTTAAAAAATTAATTTCCGAAAACCGTTGCGGATGACTTGCCGGGCGGTTTTTGTTTTTAGAGGACTTCGCGTTGGATTCACTACTTGTCAGGGCGGAAGTCGATTTAGAGGCCATCGCTCACAACGTCAGGGAGATTCGCCGGATTACCCATCCGGACGCAAAAGTCATGGCTGTGGTGAAGGCCAATGGGTATGGGCACGGGGCGGTGGAAGTCGCCGGGACAGCGCTTGACAACGGGGCTGAAGCGCTCGCTGTGGCGCGGATTGAAGAAGCCATCGAACTGAGACGGGCCGGAATAAATGTTCCCGTACTGATATTGGGGCATACGCCGGTGGAGGCGGTGGATAAGCTGATACGTCTGAATTTGACCCAGACTGTGTATTCACGGGCCATGGCCGGGCGGCTCTCGGATGCTGCGCGGATCTATGGCAAAAAGATCCGCACGCATATCAAAACAGATACGGGCATGGGGCGTATCGGCATTGCGACCGGTACCAACGATCGTGTGCCCCCTGATTCTGATGTCGCAAGGGATTTTGTCAAACAGGCCGTTCGAGACATCGGTGCCGTCTGCCGGCTTCCCGGGCTTGACATCGAAGGGATATTCACTCATTTTGCCACGGCCGACGAAGCGGATACGTCCTTTGCCCTGCACCAGTTCAACGTGTTTAATGACTGTGTTGAACTGCTTCGACGTCAGGGGATTGACATACCCATCCGGCATGCGGCCAACAGTGCGGCGGTGATAAACCTTCCGGGCACTCATCTGGACATGGTTCGGCCGGGCATCGCCATTTACGGTCTGTACCCGTCGGCGGAAACCGACAGGACCAGAGCGGTGCTGATACCCGCCATGACGCTCAAAGCCCGAATTGTTCATGTAAAACACGTGCCGGCCGGATTCAGGATCAGTTACGGCAGTTCGTACCGCACCCCGAAACCGACCGATATCGCCACCGTCAATATCGGATATGCCGATGGCGTCAACCGCCTTCTGTCCTCAAAGGGATGCATGCTGGTACGGGGGCATCGGGCCCCTGTCGTCGGTCGGATCTGTATGGATATGACCATGCTCGACGTGGGGCATATCCCGAATGTAAGGGCAGGCGATGATGTCGTGGTGTTCGGTAAACAGGGGGATGTCGTGCTGGATGTGGACGAAGCGGCGGCGGCGGTCGGTACTATCAACTATGAAGTGGTCAGCCTTATATCGCAACGTGTGCATCGGGTCTATCAGCGGTAGACGCCAATCGCGCTGGAAAAGCCGGGAATGGGCGGGACGGAGCCTGCAGCAACGTGGTCGAAAATATAATTCAGCCCAAGAGTTTTTTCTGAGAGGAGTCTTATGGGAGTCATAACGATTCCGGGCTTTGATGCGCTTAAGTTTGAGCATCTCGTGCTCGATTATAACGGTACCATCGCCGTGGATGGATGCCTGATACCCGGCGTTGCATCGCGCCTGATAAATCTGGCCTCCGCTATGACGATTCACGTCGTGACGGCGGACACATTCGGTAAAGCCCGGGCCCGGTTGTCTGAAATTCCCTGCCGATTTTCGTTGATATCCGAGGGGAAACAGGCGGACCAGAAGCGTGATTATGTCCGGAATCTCGGCAGTCGCAGCTGCGTGTGCATCGGTAACGGCAGAAACGATGCGTTGATGCTCAAAGAAGCCGCTCTGGGCATCGGCGTTGTTCAGACGGAAGGCGCTTGTTCGCGGACACTTTTTTCAGCGGATGTTGTTTGCACGGATATCAATTCGGCGTTGGACCTGTTAAAAAATCCGTTGAGATTAATCGCAACGCTGAGATCATGATCAAAACCCAATACACCTCCATTACACCCTACATAACCAAAGACGGGTCGCGAATTCGTGAATTGATGCACCCGGATGTTCACGGCAACCGGAGCGTGAGCCTGGCTGAAGCTACCATCGATGTCGGCCGCAAAACGGTGCGTCATCAGCATATCCGGTCGGAAGAAATTTACCACATCACCCGGGGAGAGGGAATCATGACTCTGGACGATAGCCGGATTCCGGTTCAACCCGGAGATACTGTCTGTATCCCTCCGGGCACATCCCACCAGATTGAAAATACCGGCGCAGTCGATCTGAAAGTGTTATGTTGCTGCAGCCCCGCCTATGCCCATGAGGACACCGTTTTAATTCCATAACGTCATTCGTTTCGCCCGGGAATGTGTCGGTTTCCCCAATAAAGTTGCGCGGCCTGGTTCTAAAGTCGGTCATATTTTCGTCAATCTAACTGCTCCGTCCCGTCCGTTCCCGGCGAATCCGGGAACGGGCTGGACGAAGCCTGCAACAACGTGGCTGAAGATATAATCAACCCCAAGTTGTGTAAAACGGGAGACACTGCGCGACACAGGGAAAACGCATGGTTGCCATAGGGGGTTGTCCTGATGAAAATGAAGGGTTTCCCTATAGACAATTTTATACATGAAGGGTAAATTTTTAAATAAGAGGTATTGCAAAGTATCCATCCCAGGCAGTATTCACATCCGGTTTTTTCATGTCTTAAGAGTCTTTTTTAAAAACTCGTTTTCAGTGTCTTATCCGTTAAAGGCCGGTAAAATACAAAATCGAACGTCTACCTTTTCAGGTACCGGGGAGGACATGATGATGTCAGGTGACGTGAGCTACAGAGAATTGGCGGATTCATTGCCTCAGACAGTTTTCGAGGCAGATACCGACGGGCGGTTGAAGTTTTTGAATCAATCGGCATTTGAAGCTTTTGGAATCCATCCGGAGGAGGTCGAACGGGGACTGTCGATGTCGCAACTGGTAGTATTCGAGGAACGCCGGAAATTAAGCTTACATGTGAAGGAGGTGTTTGAACGGCGAACCTCCCGGGAGGGGGAATTCAAGGGGCAAAGCAGAAAGGGTAGAATTTTTCCTGTGGCACTTCATTCCAAACCGGTCATAAGCGACGGTAAAATTTCCGGGTTGCGTGGAATGATCATTGATATATCGGACCGGCAAAGAAGGGAAAAACAGTGGCTCAGGGACATGAAGCTTGAATCCATAGGGATTCTGGCCGGAGGCATAGCCCATGAATTCAACAACCGGCTCATGAGTATTCAGGGAAACGTGTCCCTGATGCTGTTGGACATTGACAGTTCGAGCGAACACTACGACAGGCTGAAAAAGATTGAGAATACCATCAGAGAGGGGGCGGATTTTACCCGACAGTTGATTCGTTTTGCCGGAGGGGGAAAATACCGCGGGGAGTCTGTGAATATAAATCGTGTGGTTCGGAAAACTTCCCGAATGTTTGTACGGACCCGTCGACAGATCCATGTGCGGCTTCACCTTGATCAGGGCCTATGGGCTGTCGAGGCCGATCCGTCTCAAATTGAACTGGCGTTGATGAGTCTGTATGTCAATGCCTGGCAGGCAATGACGGGAGCAGGAGAGTTGGCCATCGAGACGACCAATGAAATACTGACCGATGAGGCGCTTAAGGCGTATGATGCTCCGGGGGGGAAATATGTCAGAGTGACGGTTCAGGACAATGGAACCGGAATCGACCGGGAAATTCTGGAAAAAATATTTGACCCGTTTGTTTCTGCGCTTGGCATCGGGAAAAGCACTGGTATGGGACTTTCCGCCGTTTACGGTATTGTCAGGAAACATAAGGGATTCATTGAGGTCACGGGGGGAAAAAAACGGGGCGCCAGGTTTGATATTTTTCTGCCCGCTTGTGAGCCTTCTGCCCCGGATCATTTTTCTGCAGCGGCGCAACCCGGGAAAACCATTTTACTGGTGGACGATGACGAAATGATTATCGATGTAACCGGCCAAATGCTGAAACGTGAGGGATTTGAAGTCATCTCGGCCGGCAGCGGCCTTCAGGCCGTCGATATGTTTAAACGGCACGAGGATCAGATCGCTCTGGTGGTCCTGGATATGATTATGCCGGGGATGGGAGGAAAGAAAACGTTCAAGAATCTCAAATCGCTGAAACCCGAGATCAAAGTGTTGCTTTCCAGCGGATACAGTATGGATTATGATGTTCGGGAAGTCATGGCGTCGGGCGCTTGCGGATTCATTCAAAAACCTTACTCGATCAGGGAACTGGTTCATAAAGTGGATGAAATATTGAACCTGTAGTGCGGACGTGGTCCATAATATTCAATATGGGGCTTGACAAACCAAATGGAATTGTATTATTGAAGCAAAATTAGCTGTAAATAACAGATGGGAAAAATCGATTAATCAGCATAACACAATAAGAGCCAGGGCATGAACGTCAATAAAATGTGGTGGTGGTGGCACAGCTGAGGAAGCTTGCTCACCACTGAATGATAATACACTGAATATTCAGAGCTGTGAGAGGCTTCGCAACTGATGCGAAAGTGGCTCACAGCTCTTTTTTGTTTATAAAGCCGGGGTCACTTTCAAAGCCCCCGGCTTTTTTTATTGGAAAATTGGAGGAACCAGTGAAAAAAAGAAAATTGATGCTTGGAAATGAGGCTATCGCGCAGGGGCTGGTTGAAAACGGATGCGCGGTCGCCACATCCTATCCCGGAACTCCTGCATCGGAAATCCTGCCGGCCATGGCGGATTTGAAAAACGAGACAGGGGTGCCCGGTCATGTGCAGTGGGCGGTCAATGAAAAAATTGCTTTTGAAATTGCCTATGCCGCCTGCATTTCCGGATTGAGAAGCGCGGTCAGCATGAAACAGGTCGGCCTCAACGTGGCGTCCGATCCCCTGATGAGCGCCGCCTATATGGGAACCAAAGCGGGGTTTGTCGTTGTCAGCGCGGATGATCCGGGACCTCATTCGTCTCAGACCGAGCAGGACAGCCGGCTGATGGCGATGATGGCCAATATTCCCGTTTATGATCCGGATTCTCCGGCGCACGCAAAAGAATTGACGGCAACGGCCTACGAGGTGTCCGAGGCATTTCGAATTCCGGTCATGCTGCGACCGACCACCCGGGTCTGCCATTGTCGGCAGGATATACTGCCCGGTGACATCCACCCGGCTTCTTTTAAACCGGATTTTGAAAAAGATCCGACCCGATGGGCGGCGACCCCGAAATTTCGCTATCAGCTTCACGGTGAATTGAAGGATAAACTCCGTTCTATTGCGGCGTATCCAAAGACAGCACCGCAGCGTCTCAACCCCGGGCCGACATTCCCAAAAGCCGTGGTCGTATCCGGCGTTTCGGCCGCCTGTGCCAAAGAGATCCTGAAAGATATGAACCTCTGGGAGGTGCTTCCGCTGTATCAGGTGGTGCAGCCGTTCCCGCTGCATGACGCATTCATTTCTCACCTGACGCAGGCGTATGAATCGGTTCTGGTAATTGAGGAAACCGCTCCGGTCATCGAGATGCAGATCGCCGACCGGCATCGGGTGAAAGGAAAAATGACAGGGGATGTGCCGAGCGTCGGAGAACTCCTGCCGGAAAAAATTCAGGAGCTGATCGCCGGTTTTTCAGGGATGTCGATTCCGGATCACCCGGAATCCAAATCCGGCGGCCGGCGGCCGACGCTGTGTGCCGGATGTCCGCATCGGGCCTCTTTTTTTGCGATTAAAAAGGCCGTGCCCAGGGGAATCTACACCGGCGATATCGGATGCTACACCCTGGGCATCAATCTCGGCGTCGTGGATACGGTTTTGTGCATGGGGGCGGCCGTCAGCCAGGCGGCCGGGTTTTATCATGCATACAAAAACCAGCCCCGACGGCCGGATATCGTGGCCACCATCGGTGATTCCACATTTTTTCATGCCGGTATTCCCGCCCTGGTGGATGCGGTGGTTCAGGACGTCAGGTTCGTTCTGGTGATTCTGGACAACAGCACCACCGCCATGACCGGAAATCAACCGACGCCGGCCCTGGGCAGAGGTGCCTGCGGGGAACAGCTGCCGCACGTGGATATTGAATCGCTGGTCCGGGGGTGCGGCATTCGCTTCTGTCGTCAGGTCGATCCCTATCGGGTTGATGATATGGTTGAACTTATGAAAGAGGCAACCGCCTGGAGCAGAGAAAACGGTCCGGCGGTGATTATTTCGAAACACCCCTGCCTGCTGGATCGAAGTCGGCCTTCCGGCAATGAGTCCGCGCCGGTTGAGGTCAGTGATGTCTGCGATGGTTGCGGATATTGCGTGCAGAGTTTTGAATGCCCGGCACTTGTGTTGAATCAGGAACTGGGACGGGTGACGATCGATCCGATGGTATGCAGCCGTTGCGGCGTATGTGTCCATGTATGCCCGAAACATGCGCTGGTCCCGAAAACAGAATAACCGACAGGCGCCGGCAGTCTGTCGGCAACCCGAACTGATATTGGAGACATTATGGATACAATAACCAGACAACAACTGATCATCAGCGGTGTCGGCGGGCAGGGGGTTTTGTTCGTAACCCGGTTGCTGGCCGAAACAGCCATATTCAAGGGCCTTCCGGTGCTGACCGCTGAAACTCACGGCATGGCTCAAAGAGGGGGGACGGTCATTTCTCATTTGAAGATCGGGGATTTTTCCTCTCCCATGATTCGACATGGTCAGGCGGACGGCATGCTGGCGCTGAGAGCCGAAAATATTCCGCTTCATGAAGCGTTTGTGAAAACCGGTGGGTGGATTGCCGCCAACAGCCCGGTTCCATGCACCTGCCAACGATCGGTATCGATGCATGGGGTGGATGCCGACACGCACGCCACGTCACTTGGCAGCCCCAAATCAGCGAATCTTATTCTGCTGGGATTTACTCTGGGCGGATTCACGACGGATAAGACCCCGCTGTTCTGCACGTTGGAAGAAATCAAGGCTGTTTTGGAACTTCGGTTTTCAAACCGGCCCAAATTGTTTCAGGAAACAACGAATTGTCTGGATGCCGGGTATCGTCCGGGCAACTGAGAAAAGGAGTGTGTCATGGTTTTAATTCCTAAAGATTTGACCGAAGACCGATTGCATCAGATTCAACAGGAAGGGCTTCAGTGGACGGTCAATCACGTCTACCGGCGTTCGCCCTTTTATCGGGAGCGTTTCGATCGGCAGGGCGTGACCCCGGATGATATACGCTGTCTGGACGATATCGAAAAACTGCCGTTTACCGATACCACGGATTTGCAGGACGGGTACCCGTTTCCGCTGCGAAGCGTGCCGTTTGAGGACATCGTTCGAATCCATGCGTCGTCGGGAACCACCGGTAAACGGAAGGTGTTGTGCTATACGCAAAACGACCTGAATCTCTGGGCGGATATGTTTGCCCGTTGTTACGAACTGGCGGGCGTTACCCGGAAGGACCGGGTCCAGATCGCCGTCGGTTACGGCCTGTGGACGGCCGGAGTGGGGTTCCAGGCCGGGTGCGAGCGTCTGGGCGCCATGGCGGTCCCCCTGGGACCGGCCAATGCCGACATGCACTGCGAGATGCTGGTGGATATGCAAAGTACCGTGTTCTGTGCGACCGCGTCCATGGCCCTGCTGATGGCCGAGGAGGTTCACAGGCGAAACCTGCAGTCCGACATCCGGATTGAAAAAATCATCATGGGAGCCGAGCGGTGCAGCGATGCCATGCGACGCAGAATCATCGAACTGATGGGAGTCGAGCACATCTTTGACATTTACGGATTGACGGAACTTTACGGCCCTGGCACCGGGCTGGACTGCGAACATCACAACGGAATTCATTACTGGGCCGATCATTTTATTTTCGAAATCATCGATCCGGTCACGCTTAAACCGGTACCAAAGGGTGAACCCGGCGAACTGGTGATTACCTCGCTGCATAAGGAGGCCAGTCCCCTGATTCGCTACCGGACCCATGATATTACCCGGCTGCTGGGCGGGACGTGCCCCTGCGGCGTTCCGTTTCCGAGACATGACCGCATACTGGGCCGGACCGATGACATGTTTATTTACCGGGCGGTGAACATCTACCCGAGTCAGATCGAACACGTGCTGGGAAGCATCGACGGGGTCTGTTCGGAATTTCAGATTCACCTGAAGGAGCGGGAAAACGGCCGGGACATGATGCATGTGATTGTGGAAAGGACTGCGGGTGGCACGGCGGCGGACGACACGGATCTGGCCCGTCGGATTGAAACCGAAATCAGAAAGAAGGTTCTGGTGCGAAGCGAAGTGGAAATCACCGATCACGGGTCACTGCCTCGAACGCAGCGTAAGGCCCGTCGGGTGTTTGATCATCGAAACGGTAATTCCAAGTCTGATTCTGAATGAGGCTTCGGCAGTTTTACAACGGATCGGTAATGATTGTGATTTTTTTTCTACCGCCCGTTCGCTTCGCTCTCTCGAGGTACAGAGATCGCAGAGCCCAAAATCGCCGTCCCCTGGCTCTGCGTTCTTTGCGTCTCGAGCGAAGCGGGCGGTAAATATAAAACGGAAAAAATTTTTGTTTTTTTGACAGCCTTTAAAGAGTAAATCGTTTTAAACGAACAAGGAATTCGACCATGAGGTTTAAGTTTTATCAATTGACGACTTTTTTTGCAATTTTAGTATTGCCGGCAATGGTCCTGGGCCCCCCGGCCTTGGAGGCCGGCCCGATTCGACTCAGTTACGCGAATTTTCCGCCTTCGACAACGTTTCCTTGCGTTCAGATGGAGCGCTGGAAAGTCGAAGTGGAAAAACGAACGCAGGGACGCGTGGTGGTCCATACGTTTCCCGGCGGCACCCTCCTCGGGGCCAAGAACATGATGGACGGCGTCATATCCGGCCAGGCGGATATCGGTAATCTGTGCATGGCCTATCAGCCGGGCCGTTTTACGGTAACCAATGCCACGGCCCTGCCGTTGGGCATTCCGAATGCAGAGGTGGGGAGTCTGGTGCTGCTTGATCTTTATGAAAAATATCGCCCCAAAGCCTTTTCCCGGGTGAAAGTGCTCACCATGTTTACCACGGCGCCTTCCAATATTATGTCCCGAAAACCGGTGCGTCGTCTGGAAGATCTCAAGGGCTTCGATCTGAGAGCATCCGGCGGAGCGGCGCGGATTCTGAAAGCATGGGGCGCCAACCAGATCGGGATGCCCATGTCATCAACGCCTTCCGCGCTTCAGAAAGGGGTGGTTCAGGGGGTGTTTTCCTCTCTGGAAGTGATGAAAGATCTTAAATTCGCCGAGTTGTGTCGATATGTCACGATGACGGATACGGTAATTTATCCGTTTGCGGTCGTCATGAACATGGACCGGTGGAAGGCACTGCCCGAAGATGTCAAAAAGGTCCTGAACGAGCTGGCTCTGGAGCAGGCCCGGTGGACCGGGACCTATATGGACGGCCATGTGAAAGATGCCGTTGACTGGTCCGTGACGCACCATGACGTGGAATTGATTGCGCCGGCGCCGGAGGAAAGGTCAAAATGGGATGCGGAACTGCAGCCCATTGTCGATCAATGGATCGGGCAGGCGGAGGCAAAAGGCTTTCCCGGCAGTCAGATTGTCGAGGATATTCACCAGCTTGTCGATAAACACTCGCGCTGAAGCGCGGCCGATGGGTGACAGTCGTTATGAAATACGTTCGAATTCTATATGCCGTCAGTGACGGGGTGAACCGCGGGTTGCTGGGAATCGGGGCCGTTTTTTTGATTGCCATGATGGTGCTGACCTGCGGGAATATTTTTTTCCGGTGGGCATGGCTGCCCATTCGGGGTACCTATGAGCTGATGGGCCTTTTCGGGGCCGTTGTCATCTCGTTTGCCCTTGCCAATACTCAGACCCGTCGGGGGCATATCGCGGTGGAGGTTCTCATCCATCGGTTTCCCAAAAGTGTTCAGCAGGTTCTCGGAGCCGTAAGCAGTATGGGAGGATTTCTGTTTTTTTCGCTGCTCGCACGGCAGACGTTTAAACTGGCCGCGATACTCAGGGAATCGGGCGAACTGACCGAATCCCTCGAGATCGTATATTATCCGTTTACATATGCCGCAGTGCTCGGATGCGGCGTAAGCGCTCAATAAACCCCATCTTCACAAGCGCCCCAAAAATTGTCATGATATTGTTCACTCAACCAGTCAAAGGGAGGAACAATCATGACAACAGAATCTCGAGCAGATCT
>Ga0272441_10002095_pt1 | contig 41246 bp, 35 predicted proteins | sample SSMProp6N_FD_193582 | JGI IMG/M metagenome (GOLD analysis project Ga0272441, IMG submission 193582) | Marine sediment archaeal communities from Little Sippewissett salt marsh, Falmouth, MA, United States - SSM-Prop-6N | ecosystem: Environmental > Aquatic > Marine > Wetlands > Sediment ...
AGGACGCCGAACTCACCGCCTACAAGCATACCATTACCCCGGTCACCGTGGGGACGGCGCTTCCCTCGATCCACGTCGAGCATGAAAAGGGTGGGATACAATACAAATATTACGGCGTGAAGGGCGGCTCCCTGACGCTCTCGGGCGAGGCGGGGCAACCCGTGTCCCTCGAGGCGACCCTCAAGGGGTCGGGGACCCGGGCGACGTCGGAGACGGAATTCGCCGCGTCGATCTCCGAGAGCTGGCTTCTCATGCAAAAGATGAAGGTCTGGCTCGAATCGGGCGCGAATATCTCAATTACCGCCGCGGCCTCACGGGTCCAGGATGCCGAGGACATCTCGTCGGCGACTCCGGACAATCTGTACCCGCGACTCAAATCGTTCACCTTTGGGTGGCAGAACAATCTCGAGGGACAGCCCGGCGCTGGCGGAGGGGGAGTTCTCCAGGACATCGATTACGGCCGCCGAGCGGTGGAGCTCAAGACCTCGATCATCTTTTACGATTCGACGGAGCTTGACTACTTCATCGACCAGTCTGTTGTGGCGGTAGAGTTTGACCTCAAGGGGGCACTCATCGCGGCCGGCGGGGCGATGTACTACGGCTTCGATCTCATCATTCCCCGGGCGAAGATCAAGGCGGCGCCACTTCCCCAGGGCGGCGCCGGCGATACGCTGACCCAAGAGATTGAGTACGAGGTATTTGACGATGGCACCAACAAGGCCGCCGAGATCATCGTCTACAACGCCCAGGCGGCTTACATGGGGTAAAGTATGACAGCCGAGCAATGGTTTGAGACAAATCTCAACAAATTTAAGGACACCATATATTATAAAATATGTGAATTGGAAATCGCTATCAATGAAAAGCGAATAGACAACAGTCAAAAGGAGAAACCACATGGCATTATTGCATGACGAATATACATTGACGCTCACGGAGACGGGCGTCCTGGAGTTGCGGGATCCCGAAAACGACAACGAGGGGCGGATCGTGCTCCGCGAGCCGACCAACAAGGAATGGAACGACTACTCGGCGAACACCTTTTCCGTGGGGAAAAAACGGAAGGTGACGGACACCTCGGGCCAGGCCCGGTGTGTCCTCTTCGATAAGATCGTGTCGGCGATCGACCACGTGGAAGACAGCCGGGGCGCGGTAACCCTCCAGGACCTCGACCGGATCCCCGCCCGCTACAAGCAACGGGCCGTGTTCCTCTGCTTTGAGGACGACGCCCAGGAGGTGGACGAAAAAAACTGATGGAAGATCTTCGCCTCGTCATCGCACAGGCGAAGATCCCCGAGTGTAACGACTGCGACGCTTGGGACGAGAACCCGGCCGACTTTGTGGAGCAGGCGATCTGTCCGGGTTGTCCCCGGAGTGAAGAGGTCAGCGATCCGCTGCTCTGGAAGCTCCTCCATTACGAGGCACTGCTCGAGGCGGGCTGTCCCCTGGGGCGCCACGAACTGACCAACGAGGAGTGGCTGCTCCTCGGCATGGTCCGGAAAGAACGGGAACGAATTACGATAAAAGAGGCGAAACGACATGGCACTCCTCGGACCTGATTACGGCAACGTCGGCGTCAGTTACGTGATTTCCGCCCGGGATGTCTCCCAGGCGGCGATTGACAGCGCCGTTTCGGGCGTCAAACGGGTACAGACCACCACCGACCGCATGGCGGCGCAGATGAAGTCGAGGCTCGCCTATCTGCAGAAGCACTGGCTCGGACTCTCGGCGACGATCGCCGGAGTGGCCATCGCCGTCAAAAAGGCATGGGATCTGGCAGGCCGGGCGGCGGACTATCAGGAACAGGTCGCCGTCCTCAACGCCCTAGGCACGCAGTACGGCCAGACGGGCGATCAGATCGTGAATATGATGAAGCAGTCCGCCCGGGGGCTCGTCTCCATGGAGGAGGCGGCAAGTATGGCCGCCAATGCCCTGAACAAGGGTCTCTCCACCGAGCAGCTCTACCGGTTTACCCAAGCGGCGGAAACGCTGACCGATGTCACCGGCGATAAGATCCCCGATGCCTTCAACCGCATGGTGACGGCCGCCGCCACGGGACGCACCCAGACCCTGGCCGATATGGGTGTCATCGTCGATCTGAAAAAGGCCTACGATACCTATGCCCAATCCCTCGGTAAGACGGCCAAGCAGCTCACGGAGCAGGAGAAACTCCAGGCGCGGGTGACCGTTATCCTGGGGAAATTCGAGGAGAAGACCCGTGCCCTGGGGCCGACGGTCGACACGAACCGCGATAAAATGGACCGCCTCATGGCGTCACTGAAAGACCTCCAGCTGATGCTCGGCCAGGGCCTGATCCGTGCCGCCCTAGGGGCGAAAGGGGCCTTCGAATGGCTTTCCTCCGGAGCGTTGAACCTCTGGGGCTACATTCAGAAGCTCATGGGTGGGTGGGCAAAGCTCATGTCATATCTTACCGCGGGGGATCTCAAGGCGTCATGGCTCCGCGATGCTGAGGCTTATAAAGCGAACGCCGAGACTGCCTTTGGCGCCTCTCAGGAAATGATGGATCGGTCAATGGCCAGTTTCGAGGGGATGCTGGCAAAATCCACGGAACTTGCCGCCGCCCAGTCGGGCCTCAAGCAACAGATCCGCGAGGAGGAGGCGGCAGCCCAGGCAGAGGCCGACCTCGGCGAGATGGAGACACAACAGCAGAAACTCGCCCGCCTGGCGTCTTATTACGCCGTCACGGCGCAGATGGCCGCGACCGCACGGAAAGCGGAAGAAACAGCGGAAAAGAAGCGTCTCGCGACGGTCAAAGCGGCCGCCGCGGCCGAAAAGAAACTCAGGCAGGACGTGACGACGAACGCGATCTCGCTCCTCATGATGCTGGGCGAAAAACACAAGGCGTTCGCTCTTCTCGGGATCGCGATTTCGACGGGCATGGAAATGATCCGGGCCTGGCAGGTGACCCAGACGGCCGCCATGCTGGCGTTTTCCTCGCAGCTCATCCCCGGCGATCCGACCTCGATCGCTCGTGCCGAGGCGGCCTACGCGGCGACCCAGGCAATGGGGGTGATCAACGTCGCCCTCATCGGGGCGGCTGGTGTCATGCGCGGGATTGCCGCCATGTCAGGTGGCGCATCGCAGACAGGCGGGGTGGCCGGCTACAGCCCCACGAGCCCGACGGAGACGATCAACGACGCCCGGGAAGAGGACCTCGCCGAGACGGAAGAGAAAGCGGCCCGTACCATAATCATCAACAACCACATTTACGGCAACGTCGTTGACCAAGACAAATTTGCCCGGGAAATACTTCCCGCCATGCGAAAGGCAGAAGCAGATGGAGCGTAACGGCAGGCCGCAAAAACGAGGCGCAGGCGATGAAATAACATTTTTCGAAGGGTGTTACGACCCCAGGGACGGCGGCCCGTACAGGCGAAAATACGGCTTCATATTTCGGCCGCTTCGGGGACTTTCCGGAATGATGCAGGGGTAAACCCTGGGTAAAACAACAGGGAGACGGGATCACACGCAATGGCAGCGAACGCCAAACCAAAAATATTATATGATTCGATACTCGACGGGGCGACCCTCACGGCGACGGACACCGCCTCCGGGTACTCGGTGCAGCACGTTACGGATCTCCGCCCGTACACACTCCATAAATTCAACGCCGCCGGGACGAAGTACATCACCGCCGACTGCGGCGCGGCCGTCTCGGCAGACGCCCTGGCGCTCGTGGGGCATAACCTCCATACGGCCTCCGCCACCGTCTCGGTGGAGACATCGCCCAACAATTCAGACTGGACGGAACGACTCGCCGGGTTCCAGCCCGCCTCGGACCGGGCGCTCCTGAAAGAGTTTACCACGCAATCATTCCGTTATTGGCGGATTAAGATCGTGACGGCCTCGGTACAGGCCCAGGTCGGCGTGGCGCTTCTCGGCGAGATCTTCGACTTCGAACGCTGGCCACTCAACCGGTTCGACCCCGACGCACAGAAGGTCATTGCCGACGCCACGGTTTCAAAGGCGGGAAATCTTCTCGGAGTGACACGGCGCTACGCTTCGCGGTCGCTGGCACTCTCGCTGAAAAGTCTCACGCCCTCGTGGGTCGAGAACACGTTTCTCCCCGCCTGGGAGGCCCACCTCGGAGAGCTGAAACCGTTCGTCTTTGCCTGGGACATTACGAACCACGCGACGGAGGTATGCTTCGTTCGGATCCCGGCAAACTTTTCCCTCAATCTGCCGTATGATCCGACGCGGCGGTCGCTCTCACTGAAATTTGAGGGGGTGGCAGAATAATGGACCGCTTCCGCCTCCAGTTGAAAGAGCACCAGTATTACGCCGGCAATACGCCAGTCGTTACCTTTTCGAAACCCACCGGCGGCGCCCTGAAGTGCGAGAGCTCCGTGGCCTCGATCGGCGCGGGCTACGTATTTGCCGTTCTGCCGCGAGCTTACTCCCATGGGAAACAGCTCTCCCTTACCTGGGAGACGTTGTCGGCCTACGGGTCTTTCATCTTCCGGGCCCGGATCTATGACGGGGCGTATGACCGGACGTCGGCGACGGATTTCCCGGCCGGGAGTGCCCTTGCCACGAAAGGCGCCGGGCTCCTCCAGACCGTCGAGGACCTCACGGGGACCAATGCCTCCCATACAGAGACGGTGACCCTCGACCTCTCGAGCGCCCAGGAGGACTCCGTGACGCTCCTGGTCCACTTGATTGACGGGTGGAGCGGTGCGTCCGGGTCGTTCACCGTGACGGGGGTCCAGCTTCTCGACGTTGACGATACGGTGCTCTCGGAGGCGGATCTCGCCGCCCCGCTCGAAATGGAGCAGGAGGGCGGAACGGCCGACTATGGCCTCATCGGCTGCGGGACGGTCTTTTACTGCGCCTACCGTGACGCCATATCGAGGACCCCGTGCCATATGGTGAAATTGATTCTCGACTACTGCGACGAGACCTTCGGCGCCGGTGACTGCGAGGCAACGGGGGCGAAGTGCTACAACACCTGGGCCACCTGCCGGGATAAGGAAAATTACAACCGGACGACGAAGACGTATACCTTTACCTCGGCCGACTGCCGGCCGCCATTTTATACGGGCGAGCGCCCCTATCTGACGGTGCTCGACTGGTACCCGACGGAGATCAAGACGGACGGGTTCACCACCAAGGCCCGCGTCAAAGCGTCGTTTGCCGACGAGGACGACACCGACGTCGGCATCGATCCCTATGTGGCCGATCGCAGCACCGTCCAGGGGACGTTTTGGAAGAAGCTCCTCGCCCGGAATCCGAATTACAAGCGCCGCGCCTTTGAGGTGTACGACGGGTTTTTGGGCCTCGAGGAGATCGATTTCCAGAAGCGTTTCCGCGGGACGATCGACAACATCACCCGCCGGGGGCAGACGGTCACCGTTGAGGCGGTGGACCTGCTCCAGACGCTCGCCGACATGGAGGTTCCGCCGGAGCTCGACTGCAAGCTCGCCGTGGAGATCAACAGCTCGCAGACGTCCATCACGCTGAACGACGTCACCGATCTTGACTCTTCGGGTGTGGTCCGGATCAATGACGAAATCATCACGTACACGGCGAAAAATGCCGTCTCGAATCAGCTCACTGGGTGTTCCCGCGGCCAGTTCGGGACCACGGCGGACGACCACAGCGAAAATGACGCCGTGCAGAAGTGCCGCCACTACACGGCGCAGAATCCCTTCGACATCCTCAAGACGGAAATGCTCGAGACGGATGCCGGTTTCTCTGAAGACGACATCGACACGGCCGCCTTTGCGGCGGCGAAAGACTGGCCGGGCGGAGAGATCGATTTCGAGGCAGTAGTCTCGGAGCCGACGCCCCTGGAGGAGCTCTATTTTGAGATCGTGACCCTCCTGGGGTGCCGTTCCTGGGTTGCCGAGGACCTCCGGATCACCATCTCGCGGAATGTCCCGAACGAGGGCGGCCGGGCATATGTGTCGCTCTCCGATGCCAAGAACGTCGTCACGGGATCTGCCTCCGTGGACCTGAACGAAGGGTCGCGCCTGACCCGGGTGTCGCTCTACTGGGGGTATGACCACATCGGCGACCGGGAAAAGGTGGAGAGTTACGCTCGCCTCGACCTCTCGATCGACGCCGACGCCGAGAGCGACGACGAATACGGCGACGAGCAGAAGAAAACCATCTGGTGCCGCTGGATCCACGCCGGCAACGACACGGAGGAAAACCTCGACATCTGGGTGGGCGAGTTTATCGGGCGCCACCTGCTCACCCGCCGCGACGCCCTGCCGCTGGTCACACTCGACGTGGAGCGGAAAAACGCCCATCTGCCGACGGGGGCGTATGTGAAGCTCTCGACTGACGAATTCCAGGAGACGGACGGCAGCGACCTCGAGGACGCAAAGTTCCGGGTGGTCCGACGCGAGGAAAAGGGGAACGTGTTCACCTATCGCCTCGAGCGCCTGCCGCGCCGGCGGGCCTGCCTCATTGCGCCGGACGGTACGGCAGACTACGACAGCGCCACAGACGCCGAGAAGGAATACGGTTTTATCTGCGACGACTACGGCGAGGTCGACGGCGACGCCGGGTATTTTATCTACTGAGGAGGACGACCTATGGGATATGAAGCACTGACCGCGGCGGAGATCGCCGTTAAAAAGCCGGTGACCAATGCCCTCATGACGAAGATCAAGGACAATTTCGCCTATTTCTACGGGAAGACCCAGTCAGGGATCCCGCCGGCGAACGGTTCGTTCGAGATCGACTCCGATTCCGACGGCCTTCCCGACAACTGGTCGACCAGTCTCTACGCGGGTGGCTCGCGGGGGCTCTACACGACGGACCCCGTCCATGGGGGCCAGGCGCTCTATTTCACCCATCCCGGCGGGGCGGGGAACGGCGGCGGGTTTGCTGAATCTGATTATTTCGAGGTGAGCGAGCTGATCACGTCTTATCTCGCCTTTACCCTCTGGGCCACCGCCGCGGGCATGAAGGTCATGGCAGGGATCCGCCAGTTCGACAAGGACAAAGTCGCGGTATCCGGGTATGAGTACACCTATCTCTATACGTCGACGTCGAACCCGACGAGCCAGACGGCGAAGTTCTTGCAGTTTACCCCGGCGGCAACCGCTTGCTATTGCAAGGTCGTGCTCGTCGGCGGCTATACGGATACCGATGTCGCCGGGACGGTCTATTTCGACGATGTCTTCGTCCTGCCGGCGGTGGTCGGCGAAATGATTGAGGAGGCGACGGCCGGGGATTACGCGGAGTTGTTTCTCTCGGAAGACCAGACGCAGACCGGTGAGACCTCGTATACGAAAACGGTTGAAGTCAAGGTGTTCCGCCCCGGGACCTACCGCGTCAAGTTTTATCTGCGATCAGACGTCAACGGCTATACCGCCTATGGTCGGATCTATGTCAATGGCGTGGCCACCGGGACGGAGCGATCCGTGACGTCCGACGCAATCGGCACCTATTATTCCGAGGACATTACGGTCGAGGCCGGCGACCTGATCCAGATCTATTGCAAGAGCAACGCCGACAAGGCGGCAATCGTCGGCCGGGTGCGTATCTGTACGGGCAACCCGATCCGCCCGAGCTACGATTATCAGTACGGGGAGGTCTCGTGATGATGAAAATATACCTGGATAAAGATGCGGTCATGGCGGAGGTCGTCGCCGAAAAGGAGACCCAGGGGTATGTCCTCGCGGAGGAGCACACCTATCTGGACGGGCGGAAACGGCTGACATTTACGCAACCGAAGGACCCGCCGCCGACGATCGACTCCCTCAAGGCGGAAATCGAAGAAGTAAAAACACGCCTCGCGGCCCTCGAGGCCGCCCCAGAAAAAGAAATATGAGGAAAGGAGAAATACCCATGAAAAAGAAACACGGATGGATTGGAAAGTGGACATTTCGGCATATCGGCCGCGACGGCGAGCTTCTCGACGAATGGGATCAGTTCAATGCCCTGGCCGATGAAGGAGAGGAATATATGCTCGGGGCGGGCCTCCGCCAGTTATCCCAGGCGACAAACTTCTACCTCGGCCTTTACAATGACACGCCGGCAGAAACAGATGGGTTGTCGGATCTCACGGGCGAGGCATCTGGAAACGGTTACTCGCGTCAGACGATCGAAGCGAACGCCACGGGGTGGCCGACCCTGGCGAAAGATTCAGGAGACTATATGGCCAGCTCGAAAACCGTGACTTTTACGGCCTCGGGCGGCTCAATCGGCCCGGTAACCTACGCGGTCCTGGCAACCTCGTCGGACAATACCGGCAAACTGGTCGCCTACGTGGCCCTGTCGCAATCGCGCACCCTGGCCGATGGCGAATCGCTCCAGTGTTCGATGACGGTGAAACTCTCAGAGGCGGCATAAAATGACGCGTAGTGTGAATTGTGTTACAATGCTCCTTGCCCTTCTGGCGGTCCTGTTCCTGACGGGGATCGCCCTGGCGGAGTGTACCTGTCTCGGCACATTCAAGGTCTATACCTGCGATGGGGCGGTTGCGTTCGACTGGGACGCGACAGACTCAAGTCTTGTTGATGGGTATAAGCTCGTCTGTACGGAGCGCGTGACCAATATCGAGAAGATAGAGACCTTCACCGACACGACGGGGATCGTCCTCCGCCCTCGGACGGGGATCTGGACCTTCAAAATCAATGCGTTCCGGATCAAAAATGGCGAGCCCTTGGAGTCAGAGTATCATCAAGGGGACATGCTTATCTATTGGATCATGGAGCAGCATACCCAGGAGGTCAAATAAAGGAGAAATGCTATGGCACGATATAAGGAACGTACTATTCGAATCGGCAACATTGCCCAGGAGGTTGTCGCAGTCCGGGTGTATCACAAGCCCGATGACGGTGAGCCGCTGACCTATAACGATCCCTATACGGAGATGGCACTACCCGGTGCTGGCGATACGTGCGACATCATGATCCCGGGCGACGTTCCCGCGTTGCAGGGCGCCGACGGCACCTGGCGGATCGGCAGCACGGTCCTCGATGAATTCGGCAATGAGGACGATATCGTGGAGTACGTCGGCCCTTTCGATTTTTGCCCGCCGCCCCAGCACACGATGGAGGTCATCTAGGGATCCTCCGGCGCCTCTGGGCATGGCTGAAACGTATGTGGAGGAAGCTCTGTGGCTGAAATCCTCGTCAAAACCCTGACCCGTCACCGGGACAGTAAATCTGCGCTCTACATGACGGACTGGACCGCCGGCGACATTATCGAAATAAAACCGGACGGGTACTATACCGGGAACAAGTGGGGTGGCGCGAAACGTATGGGGATCGTCCTCTGCGTAGACGCCGATCTGCCGGAAGAGTACGGCAAGAAGGTCCATTACGATCCGACGCCGATCTATGAAAACGGCGAGCTGATCGACCCTTGCGACTACTCAAAGATGCTGGGCCGGTCGGAGCTGATCGTCGACCTGACGAAGATTCTCACGGATCAAGAGCTGCGGGACGTCTTCGACCACGACCTTATGGTTTCCCCGAAAACCGTCAAAAAATCATATCTCGATCTTCTGGTTGAACGCGCCTTGCGGACCGAGCTTCACGCCTATGACCGCCAGGGGTCGTTTACAACGGGGACAATCGACGTCGGCCCGAATGGCCATTCGGACGCCAACACCTGGGCGGAGGCGGAGAGTAACATTGCCAATCTCACGGGCGACCTCACGTTCAACTGTGACGAGGCGTATCAAGACACCACGCCCGTCACTGTGGCGGGCTTTTCTCTTAACGGCCATACGCTGACATTTAAATGCTCTGGAAGTGGAAAACATGCTGGATATAATCAAGGTTCAGGCACGCATATGTGCCACGAATGCAATACAGGCAGTTCCCACTGCTGGTTACTTGAAGTTCCAACAGTACTTGATGGTCTGGTCATTAAACAATATGCAGGGCATGATTCTGACGAAGGCGTAAGGGTTGCTAGTGGTGGCACAGGTTCGACAATCAAAAATTGTATCATTTACACTGGGCTAACAAATGCCGATCAGGACTGTATTTATTGTGGTGATTGGGATTGTGTTATAAATATTGAGAATACCTTCCTGTACAATGCTCGGCGTGCCGGTGTCAACATGCAGAGCTACAGTACCAGCAACGGCAGAACGCAGGTGCTCAATGCAAAGTGTGTTGTCGTTGTCCATACGGGAACGCACGACGCCGAAACTGAGGCGGGATTCCACGGACGAACGGAGGCTTTCGGCGATTCACTCACAATGAATCTGTTCAACTGTATGAGTTTTGATGCCGTGAACGCATCTTGTTACACCCAAAAAGCGGAGGCCGGTTCGCAAACGTGGAATATCGACTACTGCATCGACGACGACAATTCCATCGCCGGTGTGGTGGACAACGGGACAGGCAATCTGGCAAGCCGTACTCTCGCTGACACCGATCAGGGGAGCGGAAGTTATGTGATCGTGGGTGAGACAGCAAATGGCTCGCAAGATTTTCGTTTAACTGATCTGGGCAACGCGAAGAACAACGCACAGGATGCCCACACGGCCTCAACTGGTCCGAATTCAAGTTTATCTATGCCGAGCACGGACCTTGTTGGGACCTCTCGACCGCAAAATACGAACTACGACATCGGCGCCTTTGAGATAGAAGCCGAGGCCACCGTCTACGATGAAACGGAACGGGCCCTCACGCTTGACGCCGCCGTCGGGTTATCTGATTATCAGACCTACCGGGAGACCCTCCTTGCCGTGGCGCTTGCCGCCGGTATTGCGGGTTCTGATTATCAGACCTACCAAGAGGCCCTGGCGGAGGTGATCGCCGCGACGATTACCAACGCGGATATCCAGGCGTATCGGGAGGCCCTGGCCGAAACGATCGCCGCGTCTCTCGCCGGTACAGACCTCCAGTCGTATAACCAGGAGACTCTGGCCGAAGTGATTGCCGCTGGCATTGCCGGCACAGATTATCAGACCTACCGGGAGATCCTGGCCGAGGTGATCGCTGCCGGTATCGCCGGCACGGATATCCAGGCGTATCAGGACGCGTTGGCCGTGGTGGTTGCCTCCCAGATTGCCGGCACGAATATCCAGATCTACCAGGAGGCCCTGGCCGAAGTGATCGCTGCCACCGTTGCCGGTTCGGACGTGATCGGGTTTTCCGAGCAGCTCGCAACCGTGATTGCCTCCCAGGTCGCCGGCACGGATATCCAGGCGTATCAGGACGCATTGGCCGTGGCGGTTGTTTCCCAGATTGCTGGCACGAATATCCAGACCTACCAGGAGGCCCTGGCCGAAGTGATTGCGGCCCAGGTTGCCGGTTCGGACGTGATCGGTTTTACCGAGCAGCTCGCCACGGTGATTGCCACCCAGGTCGCCGGCACGGATCTCCAGACCTACAGGGAAACGCTCTCGCTTTCGGTCGCTTCCGGAGTGACACTGACTGACGTCCAGACCTATCTTGAGGCCCTGGGCATAATCCTCGGGGCGAGCATTACCGTGGATGACGAAGAGTTGGCCCTTCCCGAGCTGGGGCTCGAGGTGCCGCCGCGCCTGTTTGCCCTGTCGGTCGAGGGGAGGGATCTCTCTCTTACCGTCCCTGTCCGGATCTTCGGCCTCGAGGTCGAGAAAAAACCATAGGAGGGGAATTTATGAGCACCATACAGAAACGCTCGTATGAAGAGATATTTTACACACACCAGTTTCGCCGCACTGACGGAAACGGGTGGCTCGGGTCCTCGGAGAAGCTCTCGGAGTGTGCCGTGGCCGTCCTCGATTCAGACGGCAGCGAACAGGCATCGATGGTGAGCGACGCCGAAGTGGCCAGCGACACCTATGTCAAATACAAGCTCAAGGCCGGGACCGACGGCGAGACCTACACCGTCCGGATCCGCGGGGTGTCGTCCGACGGCAACAAGTTCGAGGATCGTGTCACTTTGGCTGTTTCGGACACGTAAAATGTGCCATCGTAGACACTTTATTGCTTATTATTACAATATATTCCGGGCTGTTACAGGGTAATTATCTTATTCGTAATCAGTAGGTCAGGAGTTCGAATCTCCTCATCGGCTCCATAAAATCAAGGGGTCAGCTTCTGTGAGCTTCCCCTTTTTTTTGTTCTGGCGCCCCAGAGATTCCCTTTCTTCCTCTCAAGCAAATACAACTACACACATACGAGTGTGAACATGATCATCGGACGGATATTTAAACCAGCGTGCATCCTGCCCGCACTTGTTCGGATCTCTCACAACCTTTCTATTACATGTGGATCGTTTGTGCGTGTTCAGTCATTCTCATTGACGCATGACGACTATTTTTCTATACTTGTCTCCAAAAAGGAGATTTACCATCATAACCATTCTATGCTGATACGAGAATCGACAGACAAGGCACGATATCGAGTAACCACGGCCGAGCATGACTTTCGGGGAACTGGCACTTTCGTCTGGCCGGATGGCAGCCAATACGAAGGTGAGATTCTCAGGGGACACATCCACGGCCATGGTGTTTTCACATGGCCCGACGGCAGCCGTTTTGAGGGGGAATGGCATGACGATCTGCCACACGGGCGCGGTGTCTTCACCTGGCCTGACGGGAACCGCTGCGAGGCATTATGGGAACACGGCACGGCAACGCCTGATGAAAGCATGATCAAGGCTGAAGAAGCGGCCCGGGAAAAAGCCGAGCGAGAAGCCGTCCTCGCCACCGAAGAGAAGAAACTGAGAAAGAAAACCGCAGAAGCGAAAAAAAAAGCGGAGGAAGTGTCGCGGCTGCTCCTGGAAAAAGAAGCCAAACTGCAGACCGAAGAAGAATTTTTGCGGGAAAAGACTGAAGAGACCCGGAAGAGATTTGAAGCGGCAGCAAGAAAACTGGCCGAGGAAGAGACCAAGCTCAAGACCGAAGAGGAAGAACTTCGAAGAAAGACCGAAGAAACAAGGCAGAAAACAGAAGAATTAACAAAGAGATTGGCCGACGAAGAAACCAGACTTCAGGCTGAAGAAGATGCTTTGAGAAAAAAGGTGGCGGAAGCCCGTCAGAAAACTGAAGAGGCATCCCGAAAGATCGCGGAAGAAGAAGCGCGCCTCAGGACCGAAGAAGAAACCCGGAGAAAAACGGAAGAAGAATTGAAGCGGCGAGCCGAAGAGGCCAGAAAAACAGCAGGAGATACAACTGCTGTAATGGTCGAGAGAGAAGCACGACTAAGAGCTGAAGAAGAGAAACTCAGGCAAAAGGCTGAAGAAGCACGGCTGAAAACTGAAGAGGCTACTCGGAAGATCGCGGAAGAAGAAGCGCGCCTCAGGACCGAAGAAGAAACCCGGAGAAAAACGGAAGAAGAATTGAAGCGGCGAGCCGAAGAGGCCAGAAAAACAGCGGAAGATGCAGCCGCCATAATGGCCGAGGAAGAAGCACGCCTGATAGAAGAAGAGCAGAAACTCAGGCAAAAGGCTGAAGAAGCACGGCTGAAAACTGAAGAGGCGGCCCGAAAGATCGCGGAAGAAGAAGCGCGCCTTAGAGCTGAGGAAGAAACCCGGAGAAAAACGGAAGAAGAATTGAAACGGCGAGCCGAAGAAACCCGACGAATGGCAGAAGAAGCGGCTCGTCGAATGACCGAAGAAGAGGAAAAATTCCGAGACGAAGAAGAAATACTCAGAAAAAAAACTGATGCGGTCCGGCTGAAAACCGAAGAGGAGGCACTGAAAACAAAGGCCGCAGAGGCCAGGTTGCAAGCCGAAGAGGAAAGGTTGAAGAAAAAGGCCGAAGAGGCGCGGCTGCGGGCCGAGGAGGCGGCGCGGTGGATCGCCGAAGAAGAAGCCCGACTTCAGGCAGAAGAAGAAGCCAGTAAGAAAACCGAAGAAAAATTGAAAAAACGGGCAGAAGAAATCAGGCAGAAGACCGAAGAAACGGTCCGAATAATGGCCGAGAAAGAAGCCAGGCTGAAAGCCGATGAGGAGGGTCTTAAGAAAAAGGCCGAAGAGGCGCGGCTGCGGGCTGAAGAAGCGGTACTGAGACTGGCCGAGGAAGAAGCACGTCTCAAAACAGAGGAGGAAACACGGGAAAAAGTCGAAGAAGAACTGAAAAAACGGACAGAGGAAGCACGGCAGCGGGCCAAAGAAGAGGCCCGGAGGATGGCCGAAGAAGAAGCACGGTTCACCGCAGAAGAGGAAGCGCTGAAGAAAAAAGCCGAAGAGGCACAGCTGCGGGCTGAGGAAGCCGTACGGAGAATGGCCGAAGAAGAAGTCCGACTCAAGGAGGAAGAAAAGGCGTGGAACATCGCCGAGGACGAGTTGAAAAAGAGGGCCGTCGAGGCCAGAAAACGAACTGAGGCTGCCGCCACACGACTGGCCGAAGAAGAAGCCCGGTATAAAGCCGAAGAGGCAACGTGGGCGAAAGAGGCCGAGGGAGAAGCGCGCCTTAGGGAACAGGAAAAATTACGCCTGCAAACCGAGGAAGCCACCAGAACGCTGGCCGAGGAAGAAGCAAAACTGAAGGCCGAGGAGGAGGAGTTAAAGAAAAAGACCGAGGAGGCCCGCCAACGGGCCGCAGATGCCGCCCGAAAAGTCGCCGAAGAAGAAGCACGACTCAAGGAAGAAGAAGCGGCAAGTAAAAAAGCCGAAGAAGAATTGAAACAACGGACCGAAGAGGCACGGCGGCGAACCGAGGAGACCACGAAGAGACTCGCGGAGGAAGAAGCCCGACTTCAGGCAGAAGAAGCGGAACTGATGGAGCGGGCCGAGGTCGCCCGCCAACGAGCCGCGGACGCCGCCAAGAGAGTTGCAGAAGAAGAAGCACGCCTCAAAGAAAAAGAAGAGGCGAGCGAAAAAGCTGAAGAAGAATTGAAAAAAGAAGGAGCGTCAACGCCGCCCCCGCAACGGGAACAGGGCGACATAACAGCGGGACATGGATCGATAACATATCCTGACGGCAGCGTGTATGTGGGAGAAACGGATAACGGAATGCCTCACGGGCAGGGGGTAATGAACTATGCCGACAACAGCAAATACGTCGGAGAATGGAAAGACGGCGCGCGTGAAGGCCACGGCATACATACCTCGTTGGACGGCTCACGCTATACCGGTCAGTGGATCGCGGACAAAAAGCACGGAAACGGAACCGCCACCACGCCCGAAGGGGCAAAGTACAACGGCGACTGGGGAAACAATTGCCGCGAGGGCCAGGGCACCGAGCTATTCGCCGACGGGATGCGTTACAGCGGTCGATACAAAAACGGAAAATTTCACGGCCAGGGAACGCTCATACTGCCCGACGGGAGAAAATATACCGGTGAGTTCGAAAACTTTCTCTTCAACGGCAAGGGGGTGCTCGTCTTTCCAACGGGCGATCGTTACGAGGGCGAGTTTAAAGACAACAAGTATCACGGCCAGGGAACGATGACGATGAACGATGGTAGGAAATATACGGGCCAGCTTGAAAACGGTCTTCCCCATGGCTGGGGGGTAATGGAACTTGCGAGCGGCAGGAAAAATGTCGGTGAATTCAGAAAGGGAAAATTTGTTGTAAAACCTGACGGGAGGCCGACATGAGCGACAAATCTCCGCTTCGGCGATCATTTCGCGATTTACACGGACAACGGGTCGCGGACGTAACGTGGAACGAAAGCCCAGTGGAGGGTAAAGGAACTTGCACCTACACCAGCGGCGCACACTACAGCGGTCCTGTTAAAGCCGGGGATTTTCATGGCACCGGAACATTCACCTGGCCGGACGGAAGCCGTTACGAAGGAAAATGGGAAGACGGCTTGCCCCATGGAGTCGGCATGATGCTTCTGGTCGATGGATACCGCTACAGAGGAATGTGGCAGCGCGGCACCGCGGAAGGGAAAGGAGAGGAAACCCTGCCTGACGGAGGGCAATACAGGGGTCAATGGAAACATGGCCTGAAAAACGGCACGGGGGAAATGATATCGGCTGACGGCAACAAATATACCGGGGAATGGAAAGACGGAAAGTCCGATGGACAAGGAACGATGGTCTTTTCCGACGGGTCCAAATACGAGGGAACATGGAAGGAGGGATACATGTTCGGCGAGGGCATTCTGACGACCGCCGACGGCAAACGATACAAGGGCGAATGGAAAGAAGACAAATTCAGGATTATCACGACGCTGTGAAACCAGGCTTACAGCGGAGCCACACCGCGGGATTGCGACCTCTAGAAGTATCCGCCGAAAGGCAGGGTATCTTAGCCACAGAAAACGCGTTTATCTGCTGGGGCATTTTCTCTCTTTGACGATGTGCGAGGCCAGATGCCACACGTTTTTGAAATGTCACACCATGCAGTTTCAAAATAATTAAATGAACAACACTTCTTTTTGTGACCCCGAGCCGCTCCTATACACACGTCGTTTTCTCTACCTTTCCCGCGAAAAAGCGCGGTTTGATCAATTCTCTTTGGGTTTTTCCTTTACCTTCTTTTCTATGACTATCTTGGCATTTCCGTCCTGCCCGTGTTGTGGATGGTACCGCCCGTAAGGAATGGAAATCAACGTTAATTGATTTGCCTGCCGGGCAACAGGCACATAATCAGTTACGGCAGTTTTCACCGCCGTTGTCACCACCTGAAGGAGCACACCGGCTAATCCGGGAGTGTTCTGACTATCTCCCGTTGTGTCGAGCTGCATTGTCCCATCGTATTTCCACAAGCATTTCCCCGTCTTGGTAGATTTTAAAAGAAATTCCACGGATACGGTTACGTAGCCACCAATCACATAGTAAACTGTATCCCACTTTAATATTTTAATGTACAGAACGGCATCAGCGCCAAAATAATCTCTGAACTTCTGAGGGGGCACAGTGAAAAGCATCTCCGTATCGCCCAGCCCCTCATTTCGTAATATGTCGGTAACCACCTCAAGGGGATAGACATAATATCCGGCAATGGAAAGAGGTTCCGCTATCGTTGTGCTGTAGTATTCCTTGGCATCAGCTGCGGTCGATTCATTTATCGGCGGTAACACCAGTATTGCCGTAGGAGTCTCTGCATACATGTCGGGATACGCATCGCCTTTTGTGATTTTCTTGGCACACCCTGTTGTCAGAAGCAAGACACACATTACAAGAGTGCATAACGCGGCAAATCTTTTCATGCTCTATCTCCTTATCTGTCTATCTTTACCATCTGCGTTAATCGTTCAACAAACACAGTGGATTCAGGATACGTTTTTTTCTCACGATCAAAATACCGTAGCGCCTCGTCTGTATTGCCATCTTGGGCCAACAGGTATCCATACTCGCAATAAACACCCGGCGGCACGCGCTTACCATCCTTATTTGACGAATCGATGATGTGAAGAAGCATCTTCTTATGCGCTTCGAGAGTCTCATTGCTGGGATTTTTCTTATAATTGTGCAAAGACGAAGAATACCCCCCCCAGTTGTACATCGTTTTTGGTGCACACCCTGCAATTACGAAAACCAACATTATTGCAATGAGACAACTTTTTTTCATGGGATATGTACCTCCGTTGTGACGTGATTTTCCAAAAACAGTAATCTGTCTATCACAAGGTTTCCGCTTCGATAGACCTTGAGTCTATGTTTGCCCGGGGGAATCTGGTATAATGTGTTTGCCGCAGCGCTTTTCACCACAAATGGTTCCGCATCATCAATCTGTATTGCTATGTTGTTGATATTGCCCGTAAACATGATAGAACTCTTCTCTGCCTTCTGAACAACTCCCTCATGATAGCCACAGGCGCAGAGACACACAGCCACCAAAAGGATAACAACAATTTTTCTCATGGGAAATCCTCCTTCACTCCACTACTTGCCTACCTGCATGCCGTCAAATCCTGAACATAGATTTGGGTAAAACCCTTCTTCGGCACAACACCCTCCACGATTGAGCACAGAGAAACTTCATCAGCAAGTGTGCGACCTAGCAGATTTTCGACCTTGACCTTACCAATTAGACGTCCCGGTAGCTCAATATACATATTGGTCTGCGGGTTTTTTATTCGTTTCCCCCGCAGAAAGACGCCAAAGACATCATCCCTTTTAATTCCTTGGGATTTGCCGCCACCGATGACATAGTACCCATTCTCATACGCCAGGACATAGGACCTCCACGGCTTATCCAGGAGATTCTCGATAATGTTATTGACAAGCTTGGATATTGCGGCCGATATCACTTTGTCATTCAACGTATAATCATACCCCGAGCGTCCCCCCAGTCCAAGCACCGTCCCGGTTTCCGAGAATGCCTCGCCATAGCCTTCTTCTGAATAAATTGCCTGCCCCGTATATACATCAATAAGCCGTATATTGACTTTCGCATATGCCCCCTGCTTTTTGGTTCGACTGAAAAGTCCAACCTGTCCTGTAGTCTTCCTGCCGAATTCCGAGATAGATCCGATGATCAGATAATCGGCAGAAATGTTCAAATCAGCAAATTCCCCTCTCATGAGTTTGAGCTCGAGTTCCTTATGAATTTTGTCAACATCTGAACGTTCAAGAAGGATGAATTTATCCGTTTCCGTAAGACGGGCAGAGAGTATATCCAATGCCTGTTTGCTCAACGGGTCCTCACCTCCTGCGAGGAAAAAGCTCCGACCGTATTTTGTTTCGTTCGTGAACCGCGCAATCGCCACTTTTCTCTTGAGAAACCGCTGGTCACCCTGTTCGGCTAACACTTTACTTACCTGTGACTTTTTGAGGTCTATGACCTGCACATCTTTTTTTTCAATCGTGGCACAGGATTGTAAGAGAAAAAATACTACCATAAGAGTGACAAGATACCTGGGCATAGGAAATCCTCCTTTATTAATTCTTCGACCATGCGGTAGAAGAATGTCTCCACTGTGGCACGCGGCATGATATTTTCAAACTTAATGAATATGTCCTATAATTCAGCCGCCGACGTCCCTCACACCGCTCTCATCAAGCAACCTACCAGATATTTTTGTGAAATTCGGGGCGCCTTTAGTCAGTGATACCCTCGCACTTCGGATCTGACATCAATAGGTACACACCCTTTTGTGAAGTGGATTCTGTAAGGCATAATAATAGGGACATTGAATACACGTCAAGGGAAATTGTACACTTCATATAATAAATTCCCGAATGATAGTATACTGATGAAAGGTATCAGAGGGAGTGTCGCCCTTACACAAGTCCCCTCCCCGGATGAAAATCGGTTTCACCTATCGTTTGTATTCATCGCGCAGCAGTACCCGTATCGATTTCATCATAACCTTTGCCCGACTGCAACACGAATCGAACGAGGCGCGCTATTCGCCCCTCGTAACACTACAAAAGTGAATGATCCCGTTGAAAATAATGACTTCTGGTGGTACGAAAGATGAGAGGCGATACCCGCGTTACCGTTCACGGGCGCTATCGTATCTTCATATGACAAGTGGTGATAACAGCAGATGATCGGAAAATATGTCAGCGTATTACTCGTTTTGCTCACTATGACAATCTCTTTCGCATGGGCCGAAGGGCCGAAGACCGTGATTCAGTGGGAAGGTGAGGTCGCCCGATACGAACACCTCTCGCGGCAGGACGCCACAAATGCGCGGCACATCAATGCACTGGGATTTGCGTACTATAAAGTGAACCGCCTAACCGATGCCTCAGCCGCTTTTAAAAAGGCAATCGCCCTCGATAGGAACTACCCGGTTTTCCATAATAACCTAGGAACCGTGTATTGTTCACTAAAGGAATACGAAAAGGCAGAGCACGCGTTCAGGACTGCCTTAACACTTGACCCTCAGTATATAAAAGCGGCATACAATCTGTCGGTTGCCCTGTACCGGCAGCAACGATACCGCGACGCCTACGGTGCGTACCAGCGGGCACAAAAAATCGATCCCGAATACACAAAAAAGAGATTCGCCGCGTCGGGCGGAAGGCGTAAAGTCATGAAAATAATGCGGTGATAAGCGAAGCCTGATACTGGGAAGAAGATCTTACAAGAAGATCCCCAAACTCATAGCACACCAAAAAGAGAGGAACGTGTGAACACCGCGCATGCCAAGTGTTACGTTTGCTTTTTAACTATGAGTGGCGTGAGAGACGTTGCCAATGCCGCGATGGAGGTACCTGCTCACGATTTCGAAATACCGAAGAAATGACTTCTTTCCTTTTCAGATGCACGATGGATTCACACGTGAACTAAAAACCACAATCATGATATCACACCTATTCTAGCTTCGTTTACCAATATTAAAGAACAGAGGGAAAATTGACGTATACTGTCTATCGTCAACACACCGGACATCTGATCAAGGTTTCAACTTTCGGGCATGTGTACCCTCGTGCCATGAAAAGACTAGTCACCGCCATGGTACTTCCCACTCTCACACCACTCATGTCTTTTTTCATATGATATTCTCTACGGCCACACCTACATTTATGAGATGACCTTGTAAATCAAGTTCTGTTGAAAAGATATTGTATCTTCAGATACGTGAAACCCATAACATCTTGCTCGGGGAAGGACCTCCTATCTTCCTCCGTTTCTCGCAATGATATTGTCCCACCCTGCTTCGGTGACATCCGCCCACTCCCAGAAATCCATTTTTTCATAAACCCTTGTTGTTCTCAGTATGATATCGGTCGGATCGACGGACTTCATAAATTCTATCTCTTCAACCGTTGGCGGTGCTGTTTCCTTCAACACGTCGGCGACTTTGAGGTCCCACGATACATCGGCCCGCACCTCATCTACCGTCACTCCAGGATGAAGACTATCAAGGTACATTTCTTTCGTCGTGTCATCAAATCTGAAAATGCATTTCTGTGTCACCACTGCAGCAGGACCGCTCCCCACAAGACCAGCTTTCTGTCTACTATCGCCGCCGGTCAGGAAACCAGGGGATGTAACATAATCAATTTTCTCTAGAAATCTCCTGTTTTCCAATCGCATCATTATTACAGTTCTACCTGCGCTTGACGCAATATCGTTTGCGCCTCCACTCCCGGGCAGCCGTGCCTTGACATTCGGGTACACATTGTCGCCGATAATTGCGGTGGTATTCAAGTTGCCATATTTATCTATTTGAGCTCCCCCGAGGACACCGAGGGACAAATAGCCATTTTGCAAATCAGAAAAGATCCACCACATTGTTGTCATATATTCGGCTTTTCTGGTTGCACCTGTGTCACCGACTGCCCACAAGGCACCGACAGGCTTTCCACCGAGGATACCGGCTTCAAATCCTATAATTGCATTCGGAGCATGATTGTTTTTCGCCAGAAGCGCCCCCAGCATGGGAACACCGATACCGACAAAAACAACTTCATCATCTTGTATCTCTCGAGCCGTCGCTGATGCCATAAGCTCTGCCGCCGTATACTTATCTGCATAATTTTTCTGCGAACTCATAAATAAATTCCTCCTCGTCATAGTGGAATCCTGCATAATTTCCGTTCCATTTTCTCCAACCTTTGCAGACGATTCCAACCTACCTTACTGCAATATTCATAGTGGTCTTGAACACCAAACACCCACTCATCCAACCATTCAGTAAAGCCATCATACGTCTGGCTAGCACTGCCATAGCTCATGCAGAATGGAAGATCCCAGTAATATAGACCGTAGCAATCCCAAGGATGGCAGATAAATTTCTCGCTGACAACGGCATCAACGCAATATGACGGAATTGTCGTCATATTGGGAATTCGCTCTATTTCTTCTTTCGGTACAATTTCTTCGCAAATAATAACGGTATGTTTTGCCGCCTTGGCCCGTAAATCGTCACAACCGACGGGACCCCATACCTGGGCATTACCATCACTGTCGGACCGCTGTGCCGGGATAAAGACGACATCCGGTTTGGCTGCGGGAACCAGAGCAACGGGAGAACTTTCATACGGATCATCAATAATTATGACGTTTTTATTGAATTTGGGGATATCCGTACCCAAAAGAGACCGAGTCGGCATAAAAGGAAGATTCATGGCACCCGCAAGAAATCTCAGAGACCCGGAATAGTTACTGTAATCATCCACCTCAAGCTTTAGCGGTACTCCTTTTTCCATGGCTCTTCTGGTATTATACGACATATCCATGAGTGATATGCCGATCCATGAGGTCTCAAGCTTTTTGACGCATCCTGCCCCGATCAACATATCCTCGCAGGTTAAGCTATTTTCATCGATAATGCGCAAGTCTTTCTTTCTCTGGCGTACAATTTCATACGCGGCACACATTGCGTTCCGTCCATTATTACCACCAAGAGAAACTGAGCACCCGTCGTGAACATATTTGGTTACCGCTTCCCGTAACGTCATCAATTTGCCGTTTCCATTATTTGTTGATGCTTTCATTATGTTCCAACTCACTCCCTTCATATGGAATTCGGAATATTGCCCCCCCTGACGCATGCTTTCCAGCATTTGCCAGGGGGAGAATCTCTGTGGTATTATCGTTCAGTTATTTAGATTGTTGTGCGGGGTGAGATGTCTCTCTCATCGCCGCCAGTACTGTCTCCTTTGTCTTTTCACTCACATCTGAGACCCAGTATGGTTCCCAACCCTCTTTGGGTGCAGGTGCGAAGACATACGAAAAAATCACGGCTCCTATGATCCCGACACCGAGACCCCACACCATAGCTGGGATTGTCCCTGCCATGATTTTTGCTTTAATGAGAAAGTGAGTTGCAACGTATGCAACAGGTCCAGCAATGCACACCCAATACGCTGCCTGTCGATTAAAGCGCTTCCAGTAGAGACCCAAAAACGTCGGAAGTATGTATGTGCATCCCCAGAAACCGAATACCATTGCAGAAAGAATGGCGATCAACTTCGGCGGTTTCAATGCCAGGGCGGTTGCGACAACCCCCAGGAGGATGATCATAATCCTATTCCACTTAATGAGCGTCGTATCGTCGATTTTTGTGTTTTTCAGATTTCTAATGATATCATAGTTGAGTGCCAGTGCCTGATGCAGAAGCATTCCATTTGCCGTTGACATGGCAGCAGCCATCACTCCCGCGAGGGCAAGCCCACCGATGAATATCGGCATATGATGAACGAACAGAATGGGAAGCAGCCAATCCGTGTCGTGACCACCGGGAATCGTGGGCAATATTACTCTCCCGGCAACACCGATTACCAGCAGCGCTGCGAACACTACGAAGATAACGACCTGACTGTAAAGTGGCGTCGCTACCGATATTTTTCGGCTTTTCGGCATCTGCATACGACCCAGCCAGTGGGGTGCGGCAGCACCACCAAATGACGACGCGATAAAGAGCCCTATAACAAACGACAATGAGTAGGGCCCCAACATTGACAAGAGTTGTCCCGGTGGAGTAGGAGTTCCTCCCTCTACCGGCGCGGTTCTAATCGCGCGGTAGGTCTCCCACATCTGATCCCAACCACCGGCATTATGGAGTAGCACGAGTGCTGCAATAAAGAGAGTGACGGCAATGACAACGGTATTGAAAAGATCGCTTATTCCGACCGACCACATGCCCCCGGCTGCGGTGTAAATCAAAAAAATAAGAAAAATGAAGATCGCGATGGCGTACGGTATTCCCGTTATTGTACTCACAATGGTGCCGACTGCCTTGATCTGTATCATCACGTATGCGAGATACCCCAGCAGCATTGAAAGAGCACCGAGTGCCTGCAAACCGCTTTTCTTCGCGTGCGGCTCAAAGCGAAACCGCAGATACTCAGGTATCGTACGCGCAGGCAATTCGGGCATGCGCAGCTTGTTTGCCAGAATCGGCATTAGTGAATTCGCGAAAAAATAGCCGGCATATATGGCGGTTAGAGAACACAGACCCACTTTATACGTCATGCTGGGGAAACCGATAACAGAAACCGCGCTGACCCACGTCGCTGAAAACATACCGACACTCACCCAGAGCCCGATGCTGTATCCTCCCGCGACAAAATCGGTCAGCGTTTTCGATTTTTTATACCCCATATGACCGAACCACGTTAACAACACAAAATATCCAATAAATATAAGAATATACGTAATTAAGCTTCCATCCATATTTATCCCCTCCAATAATCAAGAATTCTCGATACCTGTCATTTTTTCTTTTCCATGCGGAGAAGACTTCCTGTATTGCCTCCCCACCGCTCTACACCGGAGGTTTCTATTTTCCATAAATAATAAAAACCCCATGTGTACCCTATGAACATATTGACTGCCCAAAATAGTACCGATTCCAATGGCATACCTTACTCTCCTTTCTTTTTTCATATTCGCAAAATATGGTCGTTGAAAACGCTTCGCTCATTTCACCAGAAGCACGGGAACACGATTGGAATCATGCACTACACCATATGACACGCTTCCCAGCATCGACCCTGAGATACGGCCCCGCCCATGTGATCCCATTATAATGAGATCGGCGTTTAACTCATCCGCGAGATTGACGACCTCGCTTACTGGATGACCAATGCGGATTACCTTGTCACACGGAACACCATATTGATCGCACAGCTCCATTTTGTTCTGCATATACTCCTCTACCGTACTTCTAATAGACTCATAGATGGGCTTCGCCATGTCAGCTGCACTTCCAGGTGTCATGGCCAACATATCTTCGAACAAGTACGACTCAATGGCATGTATCAACGTAATTCTCGCACCAAGATTTTTGGCCAATTCAATTCCAAATTCAGCCGCTCTTCTTGACTGTTCAGACCCATCTACCGTTAAGATGATATTTTGAACCATAGTGCCACTCCTTCACACATTTATTTATCGGCCGATAGCCGGACTCACCGGTGTACAAGCACCCACCTTACAGGTATCAGACGCCTCGTTCCTTTACCGCCCGATACCGACGACGCAACCCTCGTTTCTGCAACGGTTTCATTCAACCCACAGTATGCAGCCCGCACCCTGGGTCAAACCGCCACAAATGGCACAAGTCGCATATCCGCCACCGCTTTCTTTCAGATTATAGGCTGCCGTCATCATTATCCTGGCGCCGCTTGCAGTGTTGGGATGACCCGTGGCAATTGCGCTGCCGTTGACATTCAATTTCGACTTCAGTTCCTCATATTTCTCTTCGTCGTTGTCCAAAACGGCCTTTTCAGACGCCTCTCGCACCATCTCGTAATACTCGGCTTCCAAGAATCGTCCGTTCGAAAGAAGCTTTGTAGATACGAGGGGCACACACGCGAACGCCTCGTTGATTTCTATGTATTTCATGTCATCGATACTCAGATTCACGTTGTTCAGACATTTTTTGATCGAAAACGCGGGCGAGACAGGCATAATTCGTGGTTGGAGAGCAACTGTGGACATGGACACGATGGTATAGATAATGTCCAGTCCCATCTCTTCCGCCTTTCGCCGCGTCATGAGAATCTGGGCAGTGGCACCATCGTTCATCCCCGGGGCATTGCCCGCCGTACACGTCGGATTGCCAAAGACGGGTTTCAGTTTCGCAAGAGCCTCCGGACTAATATCGGGACGATATTGTTCATCAATATCTAATACCTCTTCAGAAATTATCTCTCCCTTCTTATCCTTTTTCTCAATCGTCAAAGGCACCCTCTCGCTTTTGAAGAACCCTCGTTCGTGCGCCTTCCCGTATTTAACATGACTCTGATAGGCAAATTCGTCCTGCTCCTCCCGAGACACATCGTACTCGACAGCCACATCACCCGAATCTACGGCAACGGGGGCATAATCTTTGTACCCCAAAGGAATTATGGGATCCTCAATGAGGAACGATGTGTGCCGTTTCCCCTCCCATCTAATATTTCGAAACAGAAACGGAACAGTACTGAAGCTCGTCGACCCTCCCGTCATAACTATTTCCGCATCACCCAGTCGTATACTTCTCGTTCCGTAATTGACGGCATTCATGGCAGAGATGCACGCCTGATCAAATGAAATCGAAGGTTTTTCAGGCGGGATATCAGCCTTCATCATTGTTTGACGGGCCACAACCGGTGTGTAAGGGTCTTTCGTATTCGTCGTATCTCCGTTTCCCCACCACACCTCGTCAATCAATCGAGGGTCCATATTGATTCTTGCCATTGCATTTTTCATCGCAACAGCACCAAGATCATAGACATCCATATTTTTCAAAGAACCACCGAATCGTCCAAAGGGGGTCCTCACCGCACTTACACACACAAGATCATTTTCACTCTTTTGGAACGTCATATGTTCACTCCTCTAACGTAATATTTCTGAATTATCCTTTTTGTGCCCTCTATTGGGCTACCCACCCGCCATCGACACTCACAATAACTCCTGTACAGTAGCCGGAACCCGGTGCCGCAAGAAACAATGTGGCTGTTTTCAGTTCATCGTCCCCTCCGAACCGTCGCAGGGGGATACGATCACGCATTTCATTCCCGGATGCGTCCAATGTTCCCTGGCTCATTTTCGACGGGAACCAGCCTGGTGCTATTGCATTGACGGTAATGTTGTACTGAGCCCACTTGACGGCCAGATCCTTCGTAATGCCCGCAATTGCAGACTTACTGGCCTGATAGGCAATTGCATCCATAAGCTCCGCGGGGGCCCCAACAAAGGCCGCCAGCGATGCAAGGTTGATGATTCTTCCATAGTTCTGTGCGGACATTATCTTTCCCGCCTTCTGCGCCATGAGCCACGATCCTGTCAGATTCGTGTCGATCACCTTTTTCCACCCGTTGAGCGGATATTCAAGTGACGGGGCGCCCCAGGTAGCGCCCGAATTATTTACCAAGATGTCTACGCGACCATATTTGTCCATCACCCCGTCATAAAACGTATCAATATCTTCAGGATTCATTACATCGAGTTTTTCAGGCATGACATTTACGGCAAGTTCTTTTTCCATTGTCTCGGCTGCGAGCTTGCAATTGTCGAGTTTCCGCGACGCTATTACGAGATCGGCTCCGGCCTCTCCCAGAGCATACGCCATTTGCACCCCGATTCCCGCTGCTCCACCAGTGACAACGGCCACCTGGCCCGATAAGTCAAACAGCTCTTTATTCGTCCTCATTTGTACACTCACCTCTCACGCGTTATTTTCCATGCCTCTGTCAGCTGTAGTTATAAAATCCCTTTCCCGTCTTCTGACCCAACAGTCCTGCCAGGACACGTTTCTTAAGAAGAGGATGGGGTTTGTAGAATTCGCCGAAATCACGTTCCATGGTCTCCATGCCGTGCATGGCTATTTCTGCACCAACAAGATCCAGCAACTTGCAGGGGCCCATTGGATGACCGGCACACAGCGTCATAGCCTTATCTATGTCCTCAGGATTGTTGCCCTCCTGCACCAATTTGACGACCTCATTTAAGAGCACATCGAGAAGTCTACTGACGATAAAACCTGCATAATCAACCGCCATGATAGGTACTTTCCCGATTTTATTTATGTACGCCAGTGTCGCATCAAGTGTTTCATCAGACGTCAGCTGACCCCGAATTATTTCGACACCCTTCATCAAAGGAACGGGATTCATGAAGTGAACGCCTACGATCTTATCGCCTCTTTCCGTCACACTGGCAATTTCCGTAATTGGAAGAGCGGACGTGTTTGAACCGAGAATGGCTTCAGGTTTACAGAGGCTGTCAAATTTCTTGAACATCGTGTGTTTCAGTTCAAGATTTTCGAAAACCGCCTCAATAAGCATGTCGGCATTGTGGCAGGCATTTTCCAGATCAGTGGTGAACAGTATGCGTGAGACAGCTTCATTCATATCTGTCTCTGTCATTCTTTGTTTTTCCACCATTTTGCCGAGACTCTTTTTGATGGTCGCCTTTGCGCCGACGAGAGACTCATTGTAAATGTCCTGCAATATAACGTTATACCCGGCGGCCGCACTGACCTGCGCAATACCACGGCCCATGGCTCCCGCTCCGATCACTGATATTGTTTTCAATTCCATTGTTATTTTCCTTTCTGTGAGTCTTTCTATTTGTCCCGAAATGAGGGATTGCGTTTCTCTGTAAAAGCCAGCATTCCTTCTGCATGATCTTCCGTACCGAAGCACTGTGCAAAACAACCAACCTCGAACAGCAAGGCCCTATCGAGATCGAGGTTATACCCGCTGTTGAGCGCTTCCTTTGCCAGCATAAGAATCGGCAGTGACTTCCGTGCGATTTTTGAGGCTATTTTCTTCGCCTCATCAAGAAGCTCCTCAGGAGACACTACTTTATTTACCAACCCGAGTTCATAGGCACGGTCAGCCCCAACTATCGCGCCGGTATAAACCAGCTCTTTGGCCCTGCCCAGCCCAATCAGCCGGCTGAGTCGCTGTGTGCCGCCACCACCGGGTATTATCCCCAGGTTTATCTCCGGCTGACCGAACTTAGCTCTCGCAGAAGCGATTCTCATATCGCAGGCCATTGCCAGTTCACAGCCGCCCCCCAAGGCAAAGCCATCGATGGCAGCGATAACGGGTTTCGGAAACACCTCTATCTTTTCCTGCGTCCGATTAGCCACCATGGCAAATTCTTTTACTTCTATGACCGAACACTTCTGCATCTCCGTGATGTCGGCGCCTGCCGCGAATGCCTTTCCGCCTTCGCCCGTAAGAATGACCACCCGCGCCCGATCATCTTTTTCAAGATCATCAAAGACATTTCCGAGTTCAGTAAAAACCTGGCTGTTGAGGGCATTCAGTGATTCCGGTCTATTGATCAACACCACGGCTATTCCATCCTCAATACTGTACTTGATCGTGGTATAGTTACTAGTCATCTGCTTAAACCTCCTCCGATTCCGTTGTGTCACATACATGTTATCCGTATCTGAATTATGGTATCTTCTCATCATCCGCTTTGATGAATTTGAGGAACTCGAAATTCTCGAGTGCCCGTCATATTCCATGAATGTAAGATCAATCGATAAAATGATCTGTCTTCATATCAACGGACAATCCATCAGTACTTTGCAGTCTTGTTACCAGCCCGTCTATTTTGGGGAGTTCGTAGTTGAAAAAATATTTAAAGGTATACATTTTCCCCGTATAGAAATTGACATCTTCTGCAGAAGGTGTATTGCTCAAGGCCTTTTGAGCCGATAGAGCCTGAATCAGCCATTGCCATGCAACAGTAACGATTCCGAAAAGTTCCAGATATAATGTCGCATCAGCGAGAAACACTTCTTGGTTTCCCTCCTTCGCGATACCCACCAGATGCGAGGTTGTTGCCTGAAGCGTTCCCAGGGCATCTTTGAGTTCTCGTGCATATATCTCAAGCTCAGGAACAGCTTCGGCCGCTCCAATGGCCTTCCCCAGTTCTTCCGCATACAGCTCAAGGGCCCTGCCGTTTTTCATCGTGACATTTCTCCCCAGGAGGGTCACACCATGAATACCGGTCGTACCCTCATGAATGGGATGTATCCTTACATCTCGATAGTACTGCTCCAGCGGAAATTCATCGCAGTACCCGTAGCCACCGAGGCATTGGAGCCCCTGGCTGACGGACCATACTGCCATTTCAGAGGGATAGCTTTTCGCTACAGGTGTTAAAAGTTCCAGAAGGAGGGAATACCGCTCTCTCTCTTCTCCGGTAAGCACGATTTCCAGATCGGCATACTTACTGCACTGCAGGAGAAGCGACATAGACCCTTCGACGACAGCGCGTTGGAAGAGTAATATCCTTTTTATATCGGCATGTTCAATAATAGGTACTTGTGGTGTGGTGGGATCCTTGGCCGTTATTTTTCTTCCTTGGGGTCTCTCCATCGTATATTCGAGCGATGCGTAGTATGCAGCCGAAGCAATGGCAGCCGCCCCGATGCCGATGGCAATACGCGCAGCATTCATCATTCGAAACATATAGAACAGGCCTTTATTGGGTTCTCCAATAAGGAAGCCACGGCAGTCATCTTCCTCTCCCAGGCTTAGCTGACATATGGGACACCCCCTGTATCCGAGTTTATGATAAATACCGGCTACATTGACGTCATTATGCACAAGGGCACCATTTTCATCAATTCGCTTATTTGGCACAAGAAACAGTGAAATCCCCTTCACTCCGGCAGGCGCTCCTTTTATCCTCGCGAGCATCATCTGGACCACGTTTTCCACTCCGTCATGCTCCGATGCCGAAATGAAAATCTTCTGTCCTCTCATCTTGTAATACCCGTTATCAGTCGATTCCGCGATGGTGTTAATATCTGCGAGGGAACTGCCCGCCTGGGGTTCCGTCAACGCCATGGTTCCCTGCCATTTGCCCGAAAACATATGAGGAAGGTACACCTCTTTCATTTCTTCTGACCCGAAGAAACTGATCTGCATGGCTGCTTCAGTTGTCAGTAAGGGATACGCACTAGCCGAATAATTGGCTGCGGCGAAGATAAATCGGGGAACAAAATCGATCATATGGGGTAGTTGCTGTCCACCCAGCTCCATCGGGGCTATTGACGATAGCCATCCCCCATTACCGCATTCGGCTAAAAACGTCTTGACGGATGGATGCACTTTCACTTTACCTTCAACAAACTGTGGTTGTTCTTTATCCATGTCCTCTAAGGATGGTTTCAATACGTCTCTGCCAATTTTCATGGCAGTATCCATTATGATGTCGAACATTTCTCTGGAGTGTTCGGCAAAATAGGGATACTGAAGAAGGGATGCAACATCGAAGACCTCGTACAGCAAGAACTTCATATTTCTTTCGCTTACATACTTTTCTGCCATTTTTTCCTCCTGTTCGATTCTGATAGGTTTCGAAAACTTACATTCAGCAATTCAAGACTATTTATGACGTCATGTCAGGTCACACGTCGTATGACTGTCTTGCCAGTTCTTTCACCTGAGACAGCAACCATCATGCCAAAAGTATAATATATAAATATTACGTATAGTTATAAAGTTTTTTACGAAATCATACGATGCAAGTGTCCCATTGTAAAACAATACACACGGAGATGTGTCCCGTTTCAGGACATCCTTCCCGCAATGTCCTCCATGTCCCGATTCGTCGTTCTATTTTGATGACCGTTCAATGAGGCAAAAGAAGTGCGTTTTTCTCTAAAGAGACGTGAAGACAGCCGTCGCAAAAAAACTTTTCGTGCTGACTAGACACACGTCATACGTTAGAAAAAAACGAAAAGGCAGGTACAGTGAGAATGTTTCGGTAAGAAATATCATGGCGTTAAGAAAATACTACTTCCTCAATCAGCCACCGCCGCGATTTTCATCACAGAGAAGTTAAGCATACATCGTGAATAAAAAGAATTGACATGGATCTCCCTTTACACAATAGTGCTCCATCGAAAGGCTTAGGACAATGCCAAAGAGACGCCCACAAAGACATCACCAGCAGTTACTATATGATTTAGTTGTACAATATACCACTGTCCCATTCTGAAACATTGCGGGAATAATTTCTACGGAAAGAGGTGCGACAGGGATGATCAATAAGAGTTACAGTGGCGACAGACGGTCAGTCAAAGAGTTGATTCACATTTGGGCACAATTGCACGAAAAGGGCAGCTATGGTGATATTGATTTATCAAAGGTTATCAGTGACTCATGGAACCGTTGCAAAAAAATGGGAATTAATCGGTTCATGAAAACTAACACCCATACCCTCGACAAAGAAGAATTTGAAAAGAGAAAAGCCGATAATCAGACATTAATCGAAGAAGCCACTATAAGCATGGAAAGTCTCTGTGCATTCACCGAGGGCTCAGGCTTTGCGTTTGTCCTCACTGACGGTGACGGTATCATTCTTAAAAGAGTGGGCGATAAAGAAGAACTTGATTTTCTGGCACGGTCAAATTTAATCGAGAGTAGCGATTGGTCCGAACACGCTATCGGGACTAATGCCGTAGGACTGACGTTAGAAACATCACAACCGACACAGGTCTTCGGATACGAACATTATTGCAAATGCGCCATAAATTCCACATGTTCGGCAGCCCCGATCTACGACAGATCCTCTAATATAATAGGGGTTCTGGACATAACAGGCCCTTTCCATCTTGTCAACAGGCACACCCTCGGCATGGCCGTAGGATCTGCTCATGCCATTGAACGACAACTTTTTTTGCGCGAAACCTTCAAAAAACTAGAAACGCTCAACATCTATAAAAATCACGTTCTCGACTCTGTGTCCGAAGGGGTAGTCACAATAGACAACAACTACAGAGTTTCACTTATCAACCGTTCTGCAAGCAATCAACTCGGGCTGGATGACCATACCTCCATCGGACAAAAATTACAGGACCTTATTCCGTCCGGAAATGAACACTTTTTCGAAAAAATTGGTCTCAACAAAAGATTAAACAGCGAGTCGCTGAACATCAAGACAATAAAGGGCCTCATGAAATTTGCCGTTACGACGTATTACCTTGTCGAAGAAAAACAACAGATGGGATTGGTAATCATTCTGCAGACAATGAAACAGTATAAAAGTATCATTAAAAGAGTAACAGGAATGCGTGCCACTACAACGTTTGACGATATTATTGGAGAAAGTGTTGCCATCAAAGGGGCTATCGAGATTGCAAAAATGTCGGCACAGTCCAAATCGAATGTATTGCTTCTGGGGGAAACGGGAACAGGCAAGGACCTCTTTGCGCAATCTATACACAACGCAAGCACCAGACGAGATGAGCCTTTCTTCGCCATAAACTGTGCGGCACTGCCCCGCGAGCTTCTCTCGAGTGAGTTGTTCGGCTACGAGGAAGGTGCTTTCACAGGGGCCAGGAAGGGGGGGAACCCCGGCAAGTTCGAACTCGCCGACCAAGGAACTATTTTCCTTGATGAAATCAGCGAACTACCCCACGACATGCAAGGTTCACTGTTACGTGTTTTTGAGGAAGGTAGCGTTATGCGACTCGGCGGCAACAGAGTAATTCCCATAGATGTTAGAATAGTTGTCGCAACGAATAAAAACTTATTAGAAGAAGTTAAAATGGGAAATTTCCGTCTCGATCTATACCACAGGCTGGGTGTTATCATCCTTGAAATACCACCACTAAGAAAAAGAAAAGAAGATATCCCCCGGTTAGCCGACCACTTTATAGATATAATCGGACACAAGCTGGGGAAGCAACCCAAAAGCATTAAACCCAAATTAATGGACTCACTTTTAAAGTACGACTGGCCGGGAAACGTGCGAGAACTGCAAAATTTTATTGAACGGTATATTAACACGGAGACAGATGGTACTTTTAACATCCACTATTTGCTTCCACCATTATCAAAACGGAATGCCTACCACAACGACATACCCTTACTCGAGGAGGCACTGACTGCACAAGAGATGGAAGCCCAACTGATCGAAAAATATTTAACGCAATTTAACAATAAAAGTATGGTTGCCAAAAAACTAGGAATCGCCCGTAGCAGCCTGTATCGAAAGATGGAAAAATACAAAATAGTCGAGTAATAATATAGGCCATAATCATTACGATTCGGCAGATAACGAAGAAGGTATATGATGGCGCTACTCTTCAATCATTGGGAAAGTGGTAATTTTAAATAATCGGGGGTTATATGAGGAGGGATATCGTAGAGGCATTGATCAAAAGAGTCGAGCAATTACCCTATCATCAATTCATGGGATTCAACGTGTCAAAATGGGATGACGGATACTGCGAGTTAACCCTGCCGATGAACCCCAACGTTAGGAACATCTATGGTGCCGTTCATGGCGGCATATTCTACTCTGTATGCGACGTGGCAGCCTTTATCGCTATTTTTCCCTTGTTGCCCGAAGACACCCTGGCCGTAACGTCCGACATAAACGTATCGGTGCTCCAGGCCGTCCAAGACGGCCCGGTGCGGTTTTGCGCCACCGTCTTGAAAATGGGGAAACGAATGTGCTTTATCGAGTCAAAAGCGTTCGATGAAAATGACAATCTTGTCGTTACCGCACGGATCACAAAATCACTTGTTCACTACCCGCAGATGAAGGAAGTGCTGAAAGAGGTGGAGGAACAGACGAGTTGACTTGTACATAAGCTACACATCAATGCCATATTTATCAATGCGGTAGATCATGGTGGCCCGGGATATACCCAGTAACTGCGCCGCTTTTGTTTTGTTGCCGCCGCTGAGTTCGAGAGCCTGAATAATCAACCGTTTGTTGAGGTCTTCCAGGTCAATACCCGAAGGAGACATCATAAACTCGAAGGCAGCTTCCGATGGCGGAGTGCGTTCAAGATTTAAAAAACGAAAATATTCCAATTTTATAACATCATCATCTTCCATGAGGAGTATGCGTTCGATGACATTTCTCAGTTCCCTCACATTTCCAGACCAGTGATAATTCAGCAGTATAGCTTCGGCGTCTTTCGAAAGATGTTGAAAGTTTTTCCCGAATTTCTCGTTGAAATTTTTCATGTAGAACAGGGTAAGGGGAATAATATCTTCCTTTCGATCCCGCAGTGGTGGCAAGAGAATCTTAACAACATTTAATCGATAATAGAGATCTTCACGGAATGTCCCTTCCGTGACTAAATTTTCGAGATTTTTATTTGTTGCAGCAATAACCCGTACATCAACTTTCTTCTCCTCCGTACCCCCAACAGGATAGAATTCCTTTTCTTCCAAGACCCTGAGAAGCTGTACCTGGGCAGGAAATGCAAGCTCGCTTATCTCGTCTAAAAGAAGTGTCCCTCCATCTGCCAGCTCAAATTTGCCCTTCTTCCCTTCTTTAAGCCCACCGGTAAAGGCACCTTTTTCATAGCCAAATAGTTCACTTTCCATCAGATCCTTATTTATTGCCCCACAATTTATACTTATAAAGGGTTTTCCTATTCGGGCACTGTGGTAGTGAATTGCCTTTGCGATGACTTCTTTGCCTGTTCCCGTTTCACCCTCTATCAGTACCGTCGTGTCGTCACTTTTTGCAACTTTGCTACTTAATGCTAAGGCTTCCTTGATCCCCTCACTTTCTCCTACGATGGTGGTAATCCCGAACTCGCTCACACAGTGCTTCCGAAGTTCCTCAAGCTCTTTCTTGAGTTTAAAGTTATCGAATGTCTTCTCGATAACTAATTCTAATTCGTCAATATCTAAGGGCTTGACGAGGTAATCTTGTGCCCCTGTCTTCATAGAGATAATCACGGTCTTTATATCCTCATAGGCTGTCATCATTATGACCGGCAGATCTCCGTCTCGCTCAAGTATCTGCTGTAACGTTTCAATCCCGTCTATTCCCGGCAATCGAATATCGAGAAGTATCAGGTCAACAGGCTGATCCGAAAGAATCTGAAGAGCCTCTTCCCCGGTACTGGCAATGATGGTTTCGTACTTATCGGAGAGGATGTTTCTGAGTGAATTCTGTAACAGGCTGTCATCATCAACGATTAATACTTTGTAATGATGTTTCATCTTTCATGTCCGTATTGATAGGATATTTTATAGTAAACGTAGTTCCTTGTTTTTCTATACTCTCTACATTGATAAGAGCGTTATGCTGCTCTAAAATCTTATGTGTTATAGAGAGGCCCAATCCCGTGCCTTCCGGTTTCGTCGTGAAAAACGGATCGAAAATTTTCAAATAATGCTGCGACGGGATACCGGTTCCGTTATCCGTAATAGAAATGACAAGTTGGTCTGTATCGTTTTTGTAATCATTTTCAATCATGCTGGCGATTTTCAATATCCCTCCATCAGGCATAGCTTCCATTGCGTTAATAATCAGGTTTATGAACACCTGTTGCATCTTAAGGGGATCAAAGATGATGGGGGGTATTTCTTCTTGAAGATTTACGTATGTTTTGATTTTTTTCTTTTTTAGTTGTGAGTTGAGCAACGAGATTGAATCAACGATAACATTATTTATATTGCCCCTATTTAATAGGGGACTGCCAGGTTTTGCAAAATCATGTATCCCTTTGACCAGTCTTTTTATTCTGTTAATGCCTGTGAGGGTATCATCCATAATGTCCTGCGATTTTGCATCGAGCGACAGCTTTTTTGATAACATCTGAACATTGAAATTGATGCTGGCAAGAGGATTTCTGATTTCGTGTGCTATTCCGGCGGACAATTGTCCGAGTGAAGAGAGCCTGTCCATCCGCCGGATCAGCTCTTCCGTCTTTTTTAGTTCCGTAAGATCCCGGACAATCACAAGGACCCCGATCACACTTCCGGTATGACTTCTCAACAAAGATGAGCTCACCCCTAAGATAATGTGATTACCATCTTTTCGTTTCGCAATAATTTCTCTGTCGGTAATAATTGATTCGCTGGTAAGAGCATATTCGACGATATCTGTAATATCGCCTTCAAATACTTCTGAAACCTGTTGTCCCAAAATCGCAGCCCTGCGAACGTTAAAAATGTTTTCTGTCATCGGATTTATCGCGCTGATTTTTCTGTCAAGGCCGACAGTAAAAAAACCGTTCGGCGAACTTTCAAGGATATTTTCCGCAAAGTTTCTTTCAGTGATAATTTCTTCATAAAGCCGTGCATTTTTAATCAGCATTGCGGCATGGCTGGCGAAAATCATGAGCAGTTCCAAGTCTTCCTGCGAGAAAGCAGCGTTTTCCGTACTGCTTACACCTATAACCCCCAACACTTTTTCTTCACTTATAAGAGGAACTGCGAGCTCTGATCTGACTTCTTGTGATATTTCTATATAGTTGGGCTCTTTTCGTACATCCTTGACCAACAAGGGAATTCCTTTTTCTGCCACCCCTCCGACAATTCCTTCGCCCAGCCTTATTTTACACTTCTTTTTGCTGACCCCTCTGTAACCCTTCAGGGATACTACTTTTAAATATTCGCACTCAGAATCGGTTAATAATAAAATACCGTGGGATGCCTTTGTTATTTTCAGTGCACTTATACTGATTATCTGGAGTAATTTTCTAAGATCCAGCGTAGAAGTTGTTTTTTTGCTTAGTTTTTGCAGTGATAGAAGTTGTTCTAGTTTTTTCTTCTTTTGCTCTTGTAACATAGCATTTTCAATAATAATGCTGACATGATAGGCAAAGGTTGAAAATAATTTTATATCGCTTTGAGCGAGATTTAATTTCCCCTCATTTGCCGCAACTCTGAAAAAACCCAAAATATGGTTCTTTACTTTCAGGGGAACAGTTAAAGAGGAGGCAATATTCCATCGCTCGGTTATTTTTACGTCCAGTTCCGTAAATCTATCATAGGCGGAATGATCATTTATATAGATCATCTTTCCTGTTTTCGAAACGCGAGTTTCAATACAGTCATCCGTTTCGAGTATGAAAGGATGCGTTCGTGCCGTATTTCTATCGTGAGGAGAATATCCCCTGTGATATTTAAATTGCAGCATTGTCCTATCTTCGCTGAACAACCACAGGGCGGCGATGGTAAAGCCAAATACACCGGATGCTTCTTCCACAATAAAGGGAACTATTTTATCGAGAGATATGGGGCGGGTTAATAACGTCGATATTTTATTCATGGAGGATAAAACTTTATCCTTCTTTTCGATTTCAAATTTATATCGAGCGATATCTTTTTCACATTTATTTTGTTTTATCATGAAGCACATATACCTTTACATGTGTAAGGCGTTGTATACGAATGGAAACACCAACACTCCTCGATACCAAATCTTCCCAGGTAAATCAATACGTCATATGAACAATTTCCGGCGGCCATTTTCACTGAGCGGCACTGCAATTTCTCGTTCGGTATCCCCCGGTATGATTGTCACCTGAAAACAAAGGGAGCGGTTGTGATCTCTCACAACTGCTCCCTCGATCTGAACTTCTACATTGCCTGCCCGTCGATTACTTCACAAGCGGCGGGGGCACGGGATATATTGCTCTGCCAAAGACAGTATTACACAGAGTTGCCCCGGACAGGTAAAGTCCAGCACAACCTAAGAATATGAGCAGGTATCCGACAACGGGTTTCCATACTGTCGGATCTATCATTCCCATATCGAGAAGGCAGAGGAACCATAGGATGGTATCCGCGACGAGGAGAGCGAGAAAAAATAGACTGCTGCTTTTGATATAAGCAGGAGTCACAAGTGTCAAGAAGGCAGCACCCGCCATCCACATATACCCTTCAACCAATGGCAATGGTTTTATGTGAAAGACTATCATTCCAAACTTCGCCATCGTGCTCAATGAAGCCGCAAACATAAAGAAAGCGGCAAAGAATAAAAACACATTCCCACCGGTGATACTATGATCTTTCAACTCGATAACCGCAGTAGTGAACTGAACGATACCGCCACCAATGAGCCACGCAGCGAGCAACGGTAACCCCCCCAAACCTACCTTTCCAAAAAATACCGCCGCAAATCCGAATGCAGCTACCGCGAGTGCAGCCAGACCTGCAGGAGCAGGTGTCGCAAATGAATGTTCCACTTGTGTCATAGTGTTCTCTCCTTAATAATGTTTACTTAATTATAGTAATACGTTAAAAATATTTTTAAACTGTAATTTACACACTACTTCCCCTATACCACCTCACATCAGCTATGATTTTTTCATCACCCCCTTTCGAATCGTTCCCTGTTCCTCGCTTCTCTTACCAATAATGAATCTCCATCTTCCACATAGAGAAATAACCCTCGCCTCTTGTAATTCTTTTTCGCAACACATTGACCATGGATAGCCCCTGATACATATCAAAGTAGAGCAAGTAACATGCCACGCGAATATGAAACGTAACGTATTGAATTCTCTAAGACATGTAATTGACGGAGGATGGTGTGCCTCTATTGATTTGAAGCTTTTGAACCAGTTAATTTCTTATAGTCTTTCTTTTTGCCCGTAATGAACGCGAATAAATGAATATTATTCACACGTTGATACTGTGTATGATATGCTCCACAATAAGATGAAATGATTTGATAATGCGACTTTTGCTTTACACGGCAAAGCATACATACCTCTTGTTTCTTATTGTCATCTTTGAAAAAGAGAGAGATTGTTCCATCTTATGGGTCGGACAGCGCACCCTCCGGTCGTTTCCTATGCCGATTCCTGCATTTCGATGTTAATAACAATTCGCTCTTGTAATACAAAGGGTATGGGGATGTAGCCCCTCAGTTTCCTTCAGTTCTTCCGGGCTTCCTGCACCCGGTTGAATCCCATGGTCTAGATCGCTGCATGTGAACCGCCCCTCTTGCTGCGTCTTGTCCGGTGTCGTACCGTCGCAAAGGTTGATTCGATAGGATTGGTTATCATTGTATGAATCCGGTGAACAGCGAGAAATTCGTAAAAGGTAAACAGGATATCCTTATCCTTCTCAAGGGCAGTAAAGGCTTTCGGACATTTATGCTTCTACGCACACACAAAGCGATCATAGGCAGTCAACGCTAATCGCTTGTTCTCGACACAGCTCATCTCATGGGTAAGTGACTTCGCCTTTGCTTTGCATGCGCTTCGACAGCTTGTCCAGGATGGTAACTGTCTTGTGCATCCAGGAGCGCCATTTTCGGCTCTGCGGAAAAACCTTCTCAAGAGCTGACCATTAGCCCAACCCGCCATCAGCAATGGACAGATGGAGACCTTTCCACAAGCGGCGCCGTCGCAGATTCAGGGGATAAAGCCAAATATATACTATATCTGAAGGATGAATCACCACATGCGGCATCGGCTATTTATCTGACATCATTGAATGGATTGCCCCTATTGAAGCTCGGGGCAACCCATTCATTTTCGATGTTACCTTTCTACTGTTAACTCTTCGTTCATTCTACCCTTTAAACAGATCTTTATGTGTATCTCTCAGGTTTTTACGCAGTTTTTTCCCAACATGATTTACTGGAATCTTGTCCTCGAAGAATACTTTTTTCGGAACCTTAAATTTCGCGCTATTTGCTTTACAATAATCGATAACTTTTTTTTCGGTAATGTCCCCATTTTCCGCCACTACTACACACACAATAGCCTCAGCCCAATCAGGATGAACTACGCCAAAGACAGCCGAATCTTTTATCCCCGGCATAGATTCTATTACTGCTTCAACTTCCATAGCAGAAACGTTAACACCTCCAGTCTTTATCATGTCTTTGACACGATCCACAAAATAGTAATACCCATCTTCAGCCAGAAGACCAACATCTCCCGTATGATGCCAACCATTCAGGAAAGCTTCTGCAGTTGCTTCCGGATTTTTGTGATATTCTTTCATTATTGCTGGGCTTCTCATTACAATTTCTCCAGACTCTCCGACAGGAACTTCTTCATCATCCGGATTGACAAGCTTAATTTCAGTATCAAGGTAAGGTTTCCCTATAATATTACCGGCAGATGGCAAACCTGTATTTTTATCGAGCCACGTTAATGTCCCAACCAGACATTCAGTTTGGCTCCACTGCGGTAGGATTTTAATATCTGGCAGGAAATCGAACACTTCGCTTAAAACTCCTAAAGGCATTGCTCCGCCAAACCACATTGCCTTTTTAATTGAACGTGCTTTCTCTCTGTTTGGCGAGTTTACCAGTCTTGCGAATGCAGTTACGGGAACACCCCACCATGTAACCTTCTCCTTTTCGATCGTTTCAAGTGCCTCTTCAAATTGACTTAAATCTCCAAGAACCAGATGGGAACCAACTGAAATGGATGCCTGCACAAGAACAATTGCACTATGATAAAGAGGAAGAAAATATCCTTGGACATCATCTACATCTATACCGGCCCCATTGTTACTTCCAGCCCAACTATGTGAAATATATTCTAAATTGCTGTGAGTTAAGTTAATGCCTTTGGGGAAAGCAGTGGTACCGCTTGTATACAAGCGGAAGGCGACATCGTTATTATTTATAATAACTTCTGGATCTTTATCTGAGTATTTTTCCGAGTACAAATCGTTGATATCCACCCAACCATCCGGGACAGGCTCGTCATTAAGGGATACAAAACCAAAATGCTGCACATTCTTTATCTCATCTTTGATGTTAGCTATCACATTCATGAAAGAGTCTTCGACAATAAGCATTTTTGTATCAGAGTGATTAACTTGATAGGCAATTTCACGATCTACAAGATTTACGTTTATAAGTGTAGCAATAATGTTGGCTTTCAACAATCCATATGTTGCGATGATAAACTGTGAACAATTGTGAAAATAAAGTCCTACGACATCTCCCTCTACCAAACCCATTTCACGCAGTGCATTCGCAAATCTATTAGCAGCTGCATTTAACTCCTTAAATGTAAACTTTTCACTATTGGCTGTTCCACCAGGATAAAAAGTTAATGCGGTCTTATCCGGGAATTTCCTTGCATTTTTTCTCAATTGATCACCCAAAGTGTTTCGACGCATAAGATCTAAATCATTCATCAGTACTATTACCCCCTTTACATATTTTATTTATGGCCACCGGCCAGTTAACACCGTATCCCTCTCGTTTTGATGCCTAAATTATCTTTTTCAATCTCATAAGCCATCTCAACCCAATCACACAAAATCGGTCTTGTTTCCCGTGGATCTATAATATCCTCCACCATGAAAGC